>Ga0209023_10000148_pt1 | contig 120603 bp, 122 predicted proteins | sample LakOneMetagenome_FD_187468 | JGI IMG/M metagenome (GOLD analysis project Ga0209023, IMG submission 187468) | Freshwater and sediment microbial communities from Lake Erie, Canada (SPAdes) (version 2) | ecosystem: Environmental > Aquatic > Freshwater > Lentic | place: Lake Erie, Canada...
ATCTAAGGCCACGGTCGACGGGCGGGCGCTGCGCACCACATGGGCGGTATCGACCTGCGACGCGGTCAGCGTGTCGGCCAGGATCTGGCCCAGAAAATCGTCGGCGATCCCGCTGAAAAACCCGGCGGGAGCCCCAAGCCGGCCGAGGGCGATGGCGGTGTTGAACACAGCCCCGCCGGCATGGGGGGCAAAGGCCGCCTCGCCGGTAGTCGCTTCGCGCGGCAGCATGTCGATCAGCGCTTCGCCGCAACTCAGGATCATCACGCCCCTCCCTGGAAATGTTTGCGTTAACAACGGCGTCATAACGGCCCGCCGCGGCTTTCTCAACATGCCTTGCGCGATTGACGCAGGTCAAGGCCGCGACTCGGGGCGCCGGCGCAAGCTGGCGGGTGCAAACGCGCGTGACCAAGGAGGATGACATGGTGGAGAAATCTCTGACCTCGAGCTTCTGGCCCTCGTTCTACGAGCCGTTTCGCCATTTCGGCACCAAGCTGGCCGAATGGGCGTCGCCCGCGTCCGAGGCCAGCTCCGACGACAGGCTTTACCGGATCGCGGTCGAACTGCCCGGCGTTGCCGAAGGCGACATCGACGTGACCGTGACCGATGGATATGTGACGGTGAAAGGCGAAAAGAAGGTCAACCGCGAGGAAAAGGGCGAGACTTGGTATTTCAGCGAACGCCAGTATGGCAGCTTCAGCCGCAGCTTCCGGCTGCCTGATGATGCCGACGCGGCCAAGGTTGCGGCCGAGCTGAAGGACGGGGTTCTGACCGTCAGTGTGCCCAAGGCCGCTGCGCTGGCCGATGCCAAGGGGCACAAGGTGGCCATCGCGCGCGGCTGATGCCCCGGGCAGGGGGGCGGCCTACGGCAACCGGCCCTGCATCTGCTGGGTCTGGATGAAATAGCCAACCCCGCCCGCTACGGCGCAAAAGAGCAGAACGGCGAAGGCGATCTTGACCCAGGACCAAGGGCGTTCGCCCTCGACCTTGCCGGTCTGGCCATTGACGACGAAGCGGTAGCTTTTGCCGCGAAACCGGTAGGCCGCCGCCCAGACCGGCAGAAGGACGTGCTTGAAGGTCGGCTCGCTTACTTCGGTCTCGATCGTGGCGATCTCCTGCCGGTCGCCGCCGATGTCAAAGCGAACGTCACGCTCGATCATGCGGTCCATGTAGCTGCGGGCGTCGGCCATGCCCTCGTCAAGGCTGACGGTGTAGGTTTCTGACCGGAACCCGGCCAGAAATTCGGGTTTGTAGGGTTCCAGCTGGGTTAGATCCCAGGGCATCAGCGCCTCGGCATAGGCCTGGGGCAGCGATTTCGAGGCCAGCACCAGCACATCGTCGAAAAAGCGGCGAACCTGGCCGGCGGCGGGCGCCCAGCTGATCTGCGGGATCTGGCGCATTTCGGTGCGGATATTGCCGTTCTGGTCACGAACCTGCACGGCCTGCGCCACATAATAGACCGTGCCGCGCCGCCCGCTGTAGCGCGAAGCGGTCTTGGCGTCGAAGGTCCAGAACGGCAGGTAGATGCCGGTCATCGCCCGCCCGCCCGAGGCAAAGCCCATCAACCCCGAAGGCGCGAACCAGCGGCTGCCGAGCCATTTCGTCAACGCAAGATGCGCCAGGGGTTCGGTCACCACGAACGGCGCCACGGCGGCGGGCTTGATCCGCCGCGATGGTCCGGTGTCAGCCACCACCGGCGTCGCGCAGAAAGGGCATTCGGTGGCATGGACGGCCGGGTCGAACTCGATCTCGGCGCCGCAGTTCGGGCAGCGGCTGAGATGGCGGGTTTCGGTTTCCGCCTCGGGCAGGCTGGCCTCGATCCCGGCGCGAAAAGCGATCTCGGGGATCGGCGCGGGGGTCTTGCGCTGCGTGGTCAGCGGCTCGTGATAGCCGCAATGGTCGCAGGCGAGGTCGCCCTGACCGGGCGAAAAGCGCAAGGGCGCTCCGCATTTCGGGCAGGCAAAACGCTGGTCGGCGTGATCGTCGGGCATCGGGGCGGCGCGCCTCAGGCCTTGTCGGCGGCGGGGGGTGCGGCGGGTGGCGGGGGCGGCGGCAGCATGGTGAAAAGCTGGGCCAGGCTGGTGATGTCGCCCGCCGCCTGCCAGCCATCCTGACCGGGCGTCCAGACCAGGGTGGCGCGTGCAAAGCTGCCATCGGCGGCCATCCGTGCCAGGGTCGCGCGGCTGAAGGGGCCCTTGGTTTCGCCGTTTTCGGCAACGTGCCAGACGGGTTCGACCGGCGGCGCCGGCGGAACCGCGCCCCATGGCCCCGGCGCCATCTGCGCGCCCATGCCCATGCCGATGCCCGCCCCGATCGCGGCCCCCATGGCGCCGCCGGCCGCGCTGTTGCCCGCGCCCAGTGCCTCTGCCGCCGAATATTGGGTGAAGCGGTTCAGGTCACCGACGATCCCCATCGAGGTGCGCTTGTCCAGCATTGCCTCGACTTCTTCAGGCAAGGATATGTTTTCGATATAGAATTCCGGCAGGTTCAGCCCATAGGCGGCAATCGCCGGCTCGATCGCCTTGGCGACAAGCTGGCCAAGTTGTTCGGTATTGGCGGCCATGTCCAGAACCGGGATCTTGGCGCCGGCAATCATCCGGCTGAATTCCTGCACGATCACGTTGCGGATCTGGGCGCTGATCTCGTCGGCCGTGAATTCGCCATCGGTGCCGACGATTTCCTTCATGAATTTCGCCGGATCGGCGACACGCATGACGTAGGTGCCAAAAGCACGCAGGCGCACCGGCCCCAGTTCCGCATCGCGGGCGATGATCGGGTTCTGGGTGCCCCACTTCTGATCGGTGAAGCGCGTGGTGTTGACGAAATAGACCTCGGCCTTGAAGGGGGAACGGAAGCCATGGTCCCAGTGTTGCAAGGTGGTCAGGACCGGCATGTTGTTGGTTTCAAGCTGGTAGAGACCCGGCATGAACACATCGGCGATCTGGCCTTCGTTGACGAACACCGCCGCCTGGCCTTCGCGCACAGTCAGCTTGGCGCCATATTTGATCGCATGGCCCTGGCGTTCGAACCGCCAGACCATCGTGTCGCGCGTATCGTCGACCCAATGGATGACGTCGATGAATTCGCCGGTCAGAAAATCGAGAATACCCATGTCACACTCCTTACCAGTCTCAGCTTTGGTCGGGCAAAAGCTCCGCCACGATAGTCTTTATGATCGGGCGCGCTTCGTCCAGCGTCATGCCGGGGCGCAGGCGCCGGTCGTAGAGCATCCGCAGCATCAGCGCGTCCTGCCGGGTCAGAAGCGCGAATTCCTCGTCGTCATTGAAGATCGACGGGCGAGCCTGGGGGCTGTCGTTCACCAGGCCGAGGCCCTGCGAAAGCTCTTCGTGATAGCACATTTCGCGCATCTGGTCGGGCAGTTCGCTGCGGATCACCGCCAGCGCGCTGGTATAGACGGGGCTTGCACCCTCCGAATAGCTGAAGACGGTGCAGTAGATGTCGGGTGTCATGTGGAGCGCCGAATCGAGCGCGCCACGCGAGGTTTGCGGGGCAAAGCCAAGGATGCGGTCGCGCGCCGCGCGCCGTTCGGAGGGGCCTTCGACCAGCACGAGATAGTTGGGGTCGGCGTCGACCATGTGCGCGGGCAGGCCGCTCAGGTGCGACAGGCGCGCGAGATAGGCCGCCACCAGCGCGCGGTCGCGCAGTTGCGTTGCTGGCGGAACTGAGGGACCGAAGTCGATCTGCATGCGGATCGGAACGGTCCAGCGGTGCAGCACCTGCTCGGGCCCGCCCGGGACCAGTTTGCCGCCGCGTTCGGCAAATTCATCGAAAAAGGCTACCCGCTCGAAATTCGCGGCAAGGGTGCGGGCGTCGAACGGTGTGTCGGGCCCGCCGCCGTCGCGGCGCATGCGGCCGCTGGCCAGATAGTTTGCCTGCACCTTGGCGTAATAGGCGCTGGCGGCTTCGGTTTCCCGGTCGACCGCGGGGGCTGCGGCGCCGGGCGCCGGGCCGGGGAGTGGCGCCATCGGACCTTGGCAGGCGACGAGTGCCGCAAGCGGCAGGGCAAGGCCCGCGACCGGGCGGATCCAGCGGATCGTACGCCCGCACCGATAGACCGCCGCGCCGGAAAAGCCCCGCATTCCATACCCCGAACCACCCGGGCGCCAGTTTGGCATGGCACGCGAGCCGGGCCAAGGCCGATTGCGCGGCCTTGGCCCGGTGGGGGACTCTGGCGCTTCTATTTGCGGCCTGGGCCGCGCGGGCCCTTGGCCGGGCCGCGCGGGCCCTTGCCAGTGCCGGGCCGGTCTGGCCGGCCCCCGGTCTTGTCGCCGCGCGGTGCCGCGCCCGCATCCTTGCGGTTCGGGCCTGCAGCGCGATCCGGCCGGCCCCCGGTCTGCGGCGGGCGGGGCTTTTGCCCGGCGTCGGCACCGCCGGGTCGTGGTTTTCGGGCGGCGGCCTCCGGCCCTGCCGCGGCCCGGCGGGGCTTGTGATCGCGCTCATCGCTTGCGCCCGGCTGGTCGCGGTCGCGCCGTTTGAACCCATCCGTTTTCTGCGGCCGCGGGGGGCGGCCGCCGTCTGGCGCGCCATCGCGGGGCCCAAAGGTCTTGCGCCCGCCACCCGCCCGTTCGGGGCGGGGGCCGGAGCGGTCATCAGGCCCCGGACCACGCGCCGCCCCGGCGCCGGACCGCGCACCCGCATCGCGGGCGCCGTCCTTGCGGGGCCATTCCTTGCGTGCACCGGCTGGCGGGCGCGCGTCCTTGGCGAACCCGTCGCGTGGGCGTTCGGCGCGTGATTTGGGGGCAAAGCCTTCGCCGCCCTCGGGCTTGCGCCCGCCGGGCCGGCGCGGCCTGTCGGTGCCCGTGCCCATCCCCGCAGCCTTGTCCGCGCGCGGCTTGGAGTTGCCCGCCTCGGACCGGGGCTTGCGGGCGCGGGGCGGCGCGTCGCCACCTGCCGCGGCCCCGGCCGCCGTGTCGCCCAATTGTTCGCGCAGCACCTTCTGCTTGACCTCGACCACATCGCCCGGCTTCATCGTGTTCAACCGGAACGGGCCATAGCTGACCCGGATCAGCCGGTTCACCGTCAGCCCCACCTCGGACATCGCCCGGCGGATCTCGCGGTTCTTGCCTTCGCGCAATCCGACCGTCAGCCACGCGTTCGCCCCCTGCTGGCGGTCGAGCGAAATGTCCATCGGCAGGAAATCCTCGCCCTCGATGGTCACGCCGCGGCGCAGGGGGTCGAAGGTCGCCTCGTTCGGGCGGCCGTTCACGCGCACCCGGTATTTGCGCAGCCAGCCGGTCGACGGCAGTTCCAGCCGGCGTTTGAGCCCGCCATCGTTGGTCAACAGCAAAAGGCCCTCGGAATTGAGATCGAGCCGGCCGATCGGCATCACGCGTGGCATATCCTGCGGCAGCGTGTCGAACACCGTCTGGCGGCCCTTTTCGTCCTTGCTCGACGTCACCAGACCAAGGGGTTTGTAATAAAGCCAGAGCCGGGCCGCCTGCGGCGCATCGATCGCCTTGCCGTCCAGTGTCACCCGGTCGGTGGACAGCACGTCAAGTGCGGGCGAGGTGACGGCGATGCCGTTCACCGCCACGCGACCCTCCAGGATCATCCGTTCGGCATCGCGGCGCGAGGCGACGCCGGCGCGGGCCATTACCTTGGCGATCCGGTCGCCATCTGTTGTCTTGTCGGTCATGGTTGTTTCTAGCCCGTTCGCTCGCATCTGCAAAGCGCAGCCTCTATCCGGCTTTTGGCGCGGGCGGAAGCTCTTGCGTGCGGGCCCGGCACCCGCCATCAAGGGGCATGACATTCATCAGCCATATGGAGGCCGCGCTGGCCGAGGCGCGCGCGGCGGCGGCGCGGGGCGAAGTGCCGGTTGGCGCGGTGATCGTGGGGCCCGGTGGCCGCATCCTTGCGGCCGCGGGCAACCGCACGCGCGAGCTGTGCGACCCGACGGCGCATGCCGAAGTGCTGGCGATCCGCGCGGCGTGCGCGGCGCTGGGGTCGGAACGGCTCGACGGGCACGATCTTTATGTGACGCTGGAACCCTGCCCGATGTGCGCGGCAGCAATATCCTTTGCCCGGATCGGGCGGCTTTACTATGGCGCGGGCGATCCGAAGTCGGGTGGCGTGGCGCAGGGGGCACGCGTTTTTGCCCACGCCCAGTGCCACCATGCGCCCGAGGTCTATGACGGGATCGGGGCGGCCGCGGCCGCCGCGCTGCTGACCGATTTCTTCGCATCGCGCCGCGGATAGACCGGCGGCGTGGAGCCGCCAGCCCCTGTTGCGCCGAGGGCACAATGCACGGGTGCGGCTACCGCGACCGGTCAATTGGTTTTGCCTGGCGGCCCGTCTGCGGTTTTTCGCGCCACGTTCCCATCCGCCAGCAGAGGAGGCGCAAGATGGCCACATATTCGCTCGCGCCCCGCTGCACGGCGATGACCCGCGGCGGCGCATCCCGGACCGGACTGCGCCGAGCCTAGGGTTGGCCACCGGCGGGTGCGCCGGATTTTCCAGATTTTGAACGCATGCGGCCTCGGCGCCGGGGCGAGTTCCGCCTCTGGTGGCGCCGCCCCAATCGACCCCAATCAGAGGAACCGGCCTGCCGAAAGGCGGCTGGCGGACATGCACATGAAATACACTCCAGCCGCAAGGGACCGGATGCCGGTTCCGGCACTTGAAGAGATCATCGCCCGGCACGGTGCCAGGGCGGTGTTCGCCGCCACTCTGGCAGCGCTGGTCCGGCGCAGACGCCGGCGACCCGTGCCCTATGACAATCAGTTTTCGGAGCATTTGCGGCGCGACATCGGCCTTTCCCCGCTGCCGCCAGCGCCGCGGGATCGGCACCTGCGGTGGTGACCCGCCCGCCACGGTCCGGTGGGAAAAACCACCCGCCCCGCCCTTGGAAATCGGGTGGGGCTGCCCTAGGTGTGACTCGCAGCCAGTCGCCCGGTTCGCGGGCAGAGCAAAACCAAACCGATGAGGCCCCCGATGGACAAACGCGCCGACTATACCCCGCCCAAAGTCTGGACCTGGGACAAGGAGAATGGCGGAACCTTCTCCAAGACCAACCGCCCGGTCGCGGGGGCGACGCATGAAAAGGCTCTCCCGGTCGGCAAGCACCCGTTGCAGCTTTACTCGCTGGCCACGCCGAATGGGGTGAAGGTGACGGTGATGCTCGAGGAACTCCTGGCGCTTGGCAAGACCGGGGCGGAATATGACGCCTGGCTGATCGACATCGGTACGGGCGACCAGTTCGGCAGCGGCTTTGTCGCGATCAACCCCAATTCCAAGATCCCGGCCATGGTCGACCGTTCGCTGGACAAGCCGCTGCGCATCTTCGAATCCGGCGCGATCCTGCTCTATCTCGCTGACAAGTTCGGCGCCTTCATACCGGCCGATGTGGCGGGCCGCACCGAATGCCTGTCGTGGCTGTTCTGGCAGATGGGTTCGGCGCCGTATCTGGGCGGTGGCTTCGGGCATTTCTACGTCTATGCACCGGAGAAATTCGAATATGCCATTGACCGGTTCACCATGGAGGTCAAGCGCCAGCTTGACGTGCTCGACCGGCAACTGGCGCTGCGCCCGTTCATCGCCGGCGACAGCTACACCATCGCCGACATGGCGATCTGGGCCTGGTATGGGCAACTGGTTCTGGGGCGCCAGTATGGCGCGGCCGAGTTCCTCGACGTGACCTCCTACGGCCATGTGACCCGCTGGGCCAAGGCGATTGACGCGCGCCCGGCCGTCCGGCGCGGGACCATGGTCAACCGCCGGTCGGGCGAATTGCGCAGCCAACTGCACGAACGCCACGACGCCAGCGATTTCGACCTGCGCACCGCCGACAAGCTGGCGGCGGCTAAGGCCTGATCGGCACCAGAACCTCTGGCTCGATCACCCTGACACCCGGCAGAGCGTCGGCCAGCGCCTTGGCCGATTGTTCGAGCAACGGGAAGGTGCGGTAATGGCAGGGGATCACGGTCTTGAAGTTGAAGTAGCGGCGGGCCGCATAGCCGGCCCGAGCCATGTCCATGGTGAAATGGCCGCCAGCGGACAGAATGCCGATGTCGGGCTTGTGCAGATCGCCCATCCATTCCATGTCGGCCATGATGTCGGTATCGCCCGAAACATAGATCGTGTGACCCTCGCCCGCGATCATGAACCCGGATTCGTGGCCGGCATAGACTGGCCCGGACGGGCTGCCGACCGATGAGGAATGGCTGGCGTTGACCATCGTGATGCGGGCGCCGGCCAAGGCAACCGTACCGCCCTTGTTGAAGCCGACGGTCGCCACGCCGTCGCGCTCGGCCCACCAGCTGACCAGATCGTAAATGCCGACGATCGGGATGTTCAGTTCCTGTGCGATGGCCAGCGCCGAGCCGGAATGGTCGCCGTGGCCGTGGGTCAGCAGAACATGCGTGGCCCCGGAAATCGCCTCGGCCCGACGCGCGGGCGGGAACAGCGGGTTGCCATCAAGCCAGGGGTCGATCAGCAGAACCGCCTTTTCGATCTCGATGCGAAAGCCGGAATGGCCAAGCCAGATGATGTTCATGGTGCAAGCCTCCCATAAGGTCTTGCGTCAGTCTGCCCGATCGACTTTGCTGGGGGAAGTCAAAGAAGGGTGCACGAATGGGGTTGTTCGATCTGATGGCGGCACAACTGTCGGACCCGTTCCGCATCGGCATCCTGATCGCGCTGGCGGCGACCATGCTGCGGACGCGCCAGGCCACCGGGGTCTGGCGGCCCCTGGCGGCGGGGGCGGTGTTCGTGGCGGTGCTGATCCCGATCACCCTGCAGGCCGGTCAGGGCGATCTGGTCCGGGCCATGGCCGTGGGCCTGCTGTCGAACGCGGTGCTTCTGGCCGCGATCCTGGGGCTCGGCGCCCTTGTCCTGCGCGTCCTGGGGCGCTAAACCGCCCGGCAACACGAGGACGGAGCGAACCCCATGTCGATCGACAAGGAAACCGCGCGCAAGGTGGCGCATCTGGCGCGGATTGCGGTGAAGGAAGACGATCTGCCCCGGCTGGCAGGTGAGTTGTCGGCGGTGCTGGCCTTCATGGAAGAGCTGAACGAGGTCGATGTGGACGGGATCGAGCCGATGACCTCGGTCACGCCGATGCGGCTGAAGCGGCGCGCCGACGTGGTGACCGACGGCAATATCCAGGCGCAGATCCTGGCGAACGCGCCCGACGCGCGCGAAGGGTTCTTTGCGGTCCCGAAGGTGGTGGAATGAGCGATCTGAACAGGCTGACCATCGCCGAGGCGCGCGATGCGCTGACGAAGGGCGAAACGACATCGGTGGCACTGACCGAGGCCTGCCTTGCCGCCATCGACGGCGCCGGCGCGCTGAACGCCTTCGTCCACAGGACGCCCGACATCGCGCTCGCCCGCGCCCGCGCCGCCGACGAGCGCCGCAAGGCAAGCGAAGAAGCCCCGTCGATGTGCGGGATTCCGGTGGGGATCAAGGACCTGTTCTGCACCAAGGGTGTTCCGTCGCAGGCCGCCAGCCGCATCCTGGCCGGCTTCCGGCCCGAATATGAATCCACCGTCAGCCAGCAGCTGGCCGATGCCGGTGCGGTCATGCTCGGCAAGCTGAACATGGACGAATTCGCCATGGGCTCGTCGAACGAAACCTCATTCTATGGCAATGCGGTCAACCCTTGGCGGCGCGGAAACGAGGCCACGCCCCTGACCCCCGGCGGCTCGTCGGGGGGCTCCGCGGCGGCGGTCGCGGCCGACCTCTGCCTCGCGGCCACCGGCACCGACACCGGCGGGTCGATCCGCCAGCCTGCGGCCTTTACCGGCATTGTCGGCATCAAGCCCACCTACGGGCGCTGCTCGCGCTGGGGGATCGTTGCCTTTGCCTCGTCGCTCGACCAGGCCGGGCCGATGACCAAGACGGTGCGGGATGCGGCGATCATGCTAGGCGCGATGGCCGGCCACGACCCCAAGGACAGCACCAGCGCCGACCTGGCCGTGCCGGATTTCGAGGCGGCCCTGACCGGCGATATCCGCGGCAAGAAAATCGGCATTCCGCGCGAATACCGCATGGACGGCATGCCCGACGAGATCGAGGCCCTGTGGAAGCGGGGGGCCGACATGCTGCGCGACGCTGGCGCCGAGATTGTCGACATCAGCCTGCCGCACACCAAATACGCGCTGCCCGCCTATTATGTCGTCGCCCCGGCCGAGGCCTCGTCGAACCTCGCGCGGTATGACGGGGTGCGGTACGGGCATCGCGCCAGGCTGGCGCAGGGCGACGGCATTACCGAGATGTACGAAAAGACCCGCGCCGAAGGCTTCGGGCCGGAAGTGCAGCGCCGGGTGATGATCGGGACCTATGTGCTGTCGGCGGGCTTTTACGACGCCTATTACAACCGTGCCCGCAAGGTGCGCGCCCTGATCAAGCGCGATTTCGAACTGGCATTCGGTGCCGGGATCGACGCGATCCTGACGCCGGCGACCCCATCGGCCGCCTTCGGGCTTGGCGAGATGGCGGATGCCGATCCGGTTGCCATGTATCTGAACGACGTCTTCACTGTCACCGTCAATCTGGCGGGCTTGCCAGGGATCGCGGTGCCCGCCGGGCTTGACCGTCAGGGCCTGCCCCTGGGGTTGCAACTGATCGGGCGGCCCTGGGAAGAGGGCGACCTGCTCAATCACGCCTATGTGCTGGAACGCGCGGCAGGCTTTGTTTCCAAGGCGGAAAAATGGTGGTAAGGGCCGCGCCAACCGCCGTCATCAAAGGTTTCGAAATGCGCCTTTTCCTGTGCCTTGCAGCGCTGGCCGCCACCACGGCCTGCACCCCCGCCAACCTGCGCGACCAGCCCGAGGCGGGGGCCGCGACCGACCCCTTCGCTCAGCAGGCCGCTCCGATGGCCGCGCCCATGGCGACGGATCCGGCTACCCCGCAGGCCATCCCGTCTTCCGAAATCAACTCTGCCCTGTTCGGCACGTCGAACGGGCCGGCCGTCGCTGTGCCGCCAGCACCGCAATCGGCCAATCCTGCCCCGGCGTCATCCGCCACCTTCGGCGCCAACGTTCCGGCGGCCAACCCAGCCGTCAAGTTCGATGGGTCTGAAGCGGCGCTGATTGCAGCCCTGCCAAGCCATCAGGGCCTGTCGGACGAGCAGGATTTCAACGCCGTCTCGGCCCGCGAAACGATCGAGGCTGACAAGGCCCGGCTTGCCGCCAACCGCGCCGCCTATCAGGAAATTGCCCCGACCGCGCTGCCGGAACGTGTCGCGGCGAACGAGGTGCCGACGATCGTCGCGTATGCGCTTCAGGCGCCCAATCATCTGGGGCAGGCGCTCTATAAACGGCGCAGCAGCGCGTCGGTCGAGGCCAGCCAAAAGACCTGTCTGGGGTATCCGTCCGACGATGCCGCGCAAGAGGCGTTCCTCAAGGCGGGCGGCCCCGAGCGCGACCCCAAGAACCTCGACCCCGATGGTGACGGGTTCGCCTGCACCTGGGATCCGACGCCCTTCCAGAAGGCGCGCGGCGGCTGACCATGGCCGGTGCGCCCGGTTCGCCGAATTTCGGGCCGCGCCGCGATGGCGCCCGGCCGTCGCTGGTGGTGCTGCACTATACCGGCATGCCGACGTCGGGCGCGGCGCGGGCGCTTTTGTGCGACCCGGCGGCCGAGGTTTCGGCCCATTGGCTTATCGACGAAGCGGGCCGGGCCGAGCAATTGGTCGACGAGGGGCAGCGCGCCTGGCACGCGGGGGCCGGGGCTTGGGGCGCGGTCAGGGATGTGAATTCCCATTCCATCGGGATCGAGATCGCCAACCCCGGCGATGCGCCGTTTGCCGAGCCGCAGATGGCGACCGTCGAGCGGCTTCTGGCCGAAATTCTTGGCCGCTGGGCCATTCCGCCAGAGCGGGTGATTGCCCACTCCGACATGGCACCCGACCGCAAGCGCGATCCGGGGCCGCGGTTCGACTGGCGACGGCTGGCGCTGGGCGGCCTTGCGGTCTGGCCGAAGGCGGGGCCCGAGCGGGAGGCCGAGGGGAGATCGCCGCTGCGGGGCTCGCTTCGGGCCTTCGGCTACCCGGACATGCCGTCCGGGTTGCTCCTCGCGGCCTTCCGGCTGCGCTTCCGACCCTGGGCCAGCGGCCCCGAAGATGCGACCGACCGGGCGTTGGCCGCCGACCTTGCCCGCCGGTTCCCGGTTGACGACGCGCGGCCAAGCGCCTAACCCGGGCGGTGCGCGGAGGGCTGGATGACTGCGGGCGACCCGGCGACGGGAAGCGCGAGGAAAGTCCGGACTCCCTGAAGCGACGGTGCCGGGTAACGCCCGGCGGGGGCAACCCCAGGGAAAGCGCCACAGAGAAGAGACCGCCCCTGTCCGCAGGGGCAAGGGTGAAACGGTGGGGTAAGAGCCCACCGCGGGACGGGCAACCGGACCGGCATGGCAAGCCCCACCGGGAGCAATGCCAAATAGGGGCCTCGCGCGGGGCCGGTCCGGTGACGGAGACCGCCCGCAGGGATGCTTCGACCCGAGAGGCCCGGGTTGGCAGCTTGACCCCGCCGGTAACGGCGGGGCTAGAGGAATGGTCATCCAAGGGGGGTAACCCCCCGGACAAAATCCGGCTTACAGGCCCTCCGCGCACTTCTGGTCTTCGCCGCAAATCAGGCCCTTGGCGATTTTTGGCCTAAGGGGAGAAATCGCCGCCGATTTCCCGTATTTGTTAGATCCATCGTCCAATAGGCTGCGGCGTGGGCGATCATTTCGAAACGGGGGAGTACGATGAGCTTTATCAAGACGTTGGCGACGTTGGCGGTCGGGGTTGCGGCAGCCAAGGGTTATGACAAGTTCCGCCAGTTGGGCGGCATGGCGGGTGTGGAAGGCGCGCTGCGCAATGCCGGCACCGAGGGCGGCATGGCCGACCAGCTTGGCCAGATGGCCGAAAAGCTGGGCATACCGGGCGGGGCGCAGACGGTGCGTGATACGGTGGCGCGGCTTGGGCCCCAGGCGGCCGATGCGGGCAAGGCCGCTGAAGCCGGGCTTGGCGGGTTGATGACCGCGATGCAGGGCTCGCTTGCCGCGGGCGCGGGCATGATGGGCGAGATGATGCATGCGGTGACCGGGCAGGGCCCGGCCAGCGCCATGGCCGAGGAAAACGCCAAGCTGATGATCCGCGCGATGATCCAGGCGGCAAAGGCCGATGGCGAGATCGACGCGGACGAAAGGGCCAAGATCCTGGGTCATCTGACCGGGGCGAGCGACGAGGAGCGCGCCTTTGTTGAGGCGGAAATGGCCGGTCCGCCGGATCCCGCAGGGCTGGTGGCCGCTACCGACGCTGCGATGAAGTCGCAGGTCTATTCGGCCTCGCTCATGGCGATCAATGTCGACAACGCGGCCGAGGCGGGCTATCTGCGCAGTCTGGCCGAAGCGCTGGGGCTGGATGCGGCCACGCGCGATGCGCTGCATGCCCGGATGGGGGTGGCGCCGCTGGGCGCGTGAGGCCCGCGCCGGGCCCGCATCCGAGCGCATCGGCGAAGGAATGCGGCTTGACTCTGCCGCGTTCCTCCGTAAAAGGCGGGCTTCAAGCATTTCACGGTGCCGGCCATCCGGGCAGGGCGCCGAACCCAGGAGAACGACAATGGCCAAACCGGCGACGATCAAGATCCGTCTGAACTCGACGGCTGGCACCGGGCACTTCTACGTGACCAAGAAGAACGCCCGCACCATGACCGAGAAGATGGTTGTCAAGAAATACGACCCCGTGAAACGGGAGCATGTCGAATACAAGGAAGGCAAGATCAAGTAAGATCGCGCCCAGTCTGAAGACCCATGTGCCGCGCCCCTAGGGCGCGGTTTTCTTTTGGAGGCGGAATGGAACGTAGTCACTCCGAAGAACATTACGTCGCCCGCGTCGGTTGGCTCAGGGCGGCGGTGCTTGGCGCCAATGACGGAATCATATCGACCGCCTCGCTGATCATGGGTGTGGCGGCCGTTTCGCCCAGGGCCCAGGTGCTGTTGGCCGGGGCGGCGGGGTTGGCCGCCGGTGCGCTGGCGATGGCGGCGGGGGAATATGTTTCGGTCTCGTCGCAGGCCGATACCGAAAGGGCGGACACCGAGCGCGAGCGTGCCGAGATTGCCGCCGACCCCGAAGAAGAATTGCGCGCCCTGGCCGGGATTTACGAAGGCCGGGGCCTGGATCCGGCGCTGGCGCTACAGGTCGCAACGGCACTGCATGCCACCGACGCCTTGGCTGCCCATCTGCGCGACGAACTGGGATTTTCGGAACATACCGAGGCGCGGCCGCTGATCGCCGCTGGGGCCTCGGCTGCCAGCTTTGCCGTCGGGGCCGCGCTGCCGATGGCCACCGCCGCACTGGTGCCCGATGCTGCGATCCCATTGTGGGTCACGGTGCTGTCGCTGATCTTTCTGGCGGTTCTGGGCGCCATCGGCGCGCGGGCTGGCGGCGCGCCCGTCCTGCGCGCTGTCGTCCGCGTCACCTTTTGGGGCGCGGTCGCCATGGCGGTGACCGCGCTGGTGGGTCACCTGTTCGGGGCGGTAGTCTGACGCCCGATCGGGCGGCGTCGCCTCGGCCGTCGCTGGCGGCGCGGGGTCAGCGGTCCAGCGCGCCTTTTCCGGCGATGATCTTGGTGCGGAAGCCTGCAATGCGCGAGAGCCGCGTTTCTGCCTTCTTCGCCGAATTGAGGCTGATCACATAGCTTTTCTGCCGCCCCGGCGTCAGCCGGTTAAACGCCTCGGCCAGATCTGGGTCGGCGTCGAAGGCGTTGGTCAGTTCTTCGGGCAGGTCGAGTTCCCTTTGCGCTTTCGCCGGTTTGCGACCGGCCTCCGCATGGGCCATTGCCTCGTGCAGGTAGGATCGGATCACCGGTTCGAGCGCGGCCACTCGCGAGGCGTCGGTGAAAGGAATGGCGGAGGGGGTCTGACTGTTCGGCCCCTGCTTTTCCAACAGGCCTTCGGGGTCTTTCATCAGCGCGGCATTGAGGAAGTTAAGGTGGAAGCCGCGGCGAAAGGCGTTCAGGATGACGATATTGCGGCCCGCGTGCATGTAGCACGGATGCCCCCATTTTGCCGTTTCGACCAAGCCTGCATCCCGGCAGATCCGACGCAGGGTGCGCAATCCGTCGGCCCATTTGCGGGTCGAGCAGTCCGGCGTGGCGAACCGTTCGCAGCGCCCGCACCCGTTCGCAAAATAGTCTTCGGCGTCGGCGATCATGGCCCGTCCCCATCGCAAGTATGCGGCAACCTTAACGCGCCGGTGCCCCGGCATCAAATGGCGCCACCGGGCGGGCATGAAAAAAGGCCGGGGGAAGCCCCCCCCGGCCCATGGCCCTTTCGCGGCGTGGCCGCCTCAGCGGCGGTCGCCCATGAACTGCAACAGGAACATGAACATGTTGAGGAAGTCGAGATAGAGGTTCAGCGCCCCCATGATCGCCGACTTGCCCAGCCATTCCGCATCGCCCGACTGGGCGTAGGAAAGGTAGGTGCTCTTGATCTTCTGCGTGTCAAAGGCGGTCAGGCCGGCGAACAGCAGCACGCCGATCACCGAAATGGCGAACTGCACCGCCGACGAGGCAAGAAACAGGTTGACCAGCGACGCGACGATCAGCCCGATCAGGCCCATCATCAGGAACGACCCCATCGCGGTCAGGTCGCGCTTGGTCGTATAGCCATAGAGCGACAGGCCGGCGAAGGCGATCGCGGTCACCAGGAACGTCTGGGTGATCGACACGCCCGTATAGACCATGAAGATGAAGCTGAGCGACAGGCCCATCAGCGCCGAATAGACGTAAAAGACCAGTTGCGCGGTCGACGCCGACATTCGGTTGATCATTGCCCCGAAGGCAAAGACCACGCCGAGGGGCGCCAGCATCACCACCCAGCGCAGGGGCGAGCCAAAGATCGCCTGCACCAGCGCGGGGTTGGTGCCGACCGCCCAGGCGACGCCGCCGGTGATCAGCATGGCCACGGCCATCAGCCCGTAAACCCTGTTCATATAGGCGCGCAGACCCTGATCGACGGCGGCAGCGCCGACGACCGTGCCATTCGCGTTAACAGTTCTGTAGTCAGCCATGAAAGCCTCCTCCTCATGCCGGGTCGTGCGGCGAAACGCGCGCGCGAACTTCCCAACTGATATTGGCGGACTGGCCGACGATTTCAAGGATTTACCGACCTGGGGCGCGGGATTATCCGTGCCAATGGCCCGGCGCATCCCAGATCGACAGGCGCGCCTCGGCCAGCGCCTGTTCCCGATCAAGGCCGATATCGCGCAAGAGGTGATCTTCCAGGGTGGCCAGCGCACGGCGTTGGCGCGCGACGAACAGGGCCCGCAAGGCGCGGCCCCAAAGCCCCGGACGGGGCGCTGCAATTCGGTGTGGAGCGCAATTTTCCATGAGCTTCTCTCATTCCTTCATCAGTCAGGGGGCGGCCATCAAACCGCTTGATGAATATGGACCCATGCGGTAGATAATGAAAATGAATGTAAGTTTTATTTTAAATCACGGATGATGATGTGCCACGCAATCTGGATCTGACCGCGCTCCGGGCCTTCACGATGGTCGCCGATACCGGCGGTGTCACCCGTGCGGCGGGCCTTTTGAACCTCACGCAATCGGCGGTGTCGATGCAGATCAAGCGGCTGGAAGATGCGCTGGCCAAGACCTTCTTCTTTCGCACCTCGCGCCGTCTGACCCTGACGCCCGAGGGCGAGCAGCTTTTGACCTATGCACGCCGGATGCTGGCGTTGAACGACGAGGTGCTGTCGCGGCTGACCGATGCCGCGTTCGAGGGTGAGCTGCGCCTGGGCGTGCCGCATGACATTGTCTATCCGGCGATCCCCGATATTCTGCGGCGCATGGCGCAATGCTATCCGCGGCTGCGCATAAACCTGACGTCTTCCTTCACGGTCCTGATGAAGGAAGCGCTGGACAAGGGCGAGCTCGATGTCGTTCTGACCACCGAAGAGGAACCGACGGCGGGCGGCGAGGCGATGGCGCGCCGCGATCTCGTGTGGGTCGGCGCGCCCGGCGGGTGCGCATGGAAGCAGCGGCCGCTGCGGCTGGGCTTCGAGGAAACCTGCAAGTTCCGCCCGATCGCCATTGCCGCACTCGATGCGGCGGAAATTCCCTGGGAAATGGGGTTCAGCGGCCGTTCGAACCAGGCTGTCGAGGCGATGATCGCCGCCGATCTGGCCATTTCCGCCCGTCTTGCCGACATGGTGCCCAAGCTCTGTGCCGAACTGCCGGCCGGCGCGGGCTTGCCGCCGCTCGGGGCGCTGCGCATTTGCCTTTATGATGCCGGCCGCCACAAGGGCCCGGCGGTCGAAGATCTGAAGGGCCAGCTGCGCGCCGCCTATTCGGCCTGATCGTCGCAGCGCACCACCACCTTGCCGGTGGCCGCGCGGGCCCGAAGAAGCGCCAGCCCCTCGGCGGCGCGCGACAGCGGCAGGGCGTGGCTGACATGCGGGGCGATGCGGCCCGCCTGCTGCCAGGCAAGCATCTCGGCTAGGCTTTGGGACAGAATTTCTGGCGCGAAACGGTTGTAGCCGCCCCAGTAAAGGCCGATGACCGCGACATTCTTGACCAGCAGGATATTGGCCGGCACCTGCGGCACGGTGCCGCCGGCGAAGCCGATGGCCAACAGCCGGCCTTCGGGCCGCATCGCCCGCAAGGTGGCGTCAAAGATCGCGCCACCGATGGTCTCATAAGCGACGTCGACCCCGCCAAGCGCCTTGATCTGCGCTGCAAGGTCCGTGCTGTCGCCGTCGATCAGATGGTCGGCCCCCGCCTTTTCCGCCACGGCCAGGCGGTCGGTGCCGCGGGCCACGGCGATGACCCGGGCGCCCAGCGCCTTGCCGATTTCCACTGCCGCCAGGCCCACGCCCCCCGCCGCCCCGGTCACCAGAAGCGTTTCGCCGGCACCAAGCGTTGCGCGGCGGGTCAGCGCAAGATGCCCAGTGCCGTATGCGATCTGCAGGGCCGCGGCGGTTTCGAAACCGATGCCATCGGGCAGGGGCAGGCAGCGGTCCGCGGCAAAGCAGCCATAGTCGGCGAGGCCGCCCTGGCCGGCAAAGACCGCGACGCGGGTGCCGGGCATCGGCTGGCGCACGCCGGGGCCAAGCGCATCGACGACGCCCGCCACCTCCATCCCGAGCGTGAAGGGCAGGGCAGGGCGTTCCTGATAGCGGCCGGCGATCATCAGCAGGTCGGCGAAGTTCAGGCCGCAAGCCGCGATCCTGATCCGCACCTCGCCCACCGCCGGTGTGGGGCGCGGCGCGGTCGTCAGCACCGGGTCGGCGCCGATCTCGTTCAGGCGAAAGGCTCTCATCATCCGCTTGGCTTTCCAGGGTCGAAAATGGGGCTGCTCCTGTGCTGCCCCCGTGCTAGCCGTTTGCACCGCCGTCTTGCAATCGGCAACGTTGCCACGGCGAGATTTTGCGAAACGCAATGCATTATGCTACGGTGACGCACGGCGACGGTAGCGCGGCATATTCCCGCTTGGCGCGAGCAGCCGCTAACACTGCCCAGCCACAGAGAAATCCTGTGACAATTGAGTCTTGTTTTTATTCTCCCATGGCGAGAGTATTTGGCATGGAACTTGCTAGTTAGTATGTGTAGCTTTGGAGATACCCATGAAACACCCCGTTGATGTCCATGTCGGCAAGCGCGTGCGCCACCGTCGCTGGTTGGTCGGCATGACCCAGCAGCAGCTGGCCGACAAGGTCGGAATCAAGTTCCAGCAGATTCAGAAATATGAAACCGGGATGAACCGCATCTCGGCCTCGCGGCTTTGGGATATCGCTGATGCGCTTGGCGTGGCGATCAGCTTCTTCTTCGAGGGGCTGGAAACCGCGACCCCGGTGATCGACGACCATCTGGGTGATATTCTGGCTGACAAGGAAGCGCTGATGCTGGTGCGGTCCTACTATGCCATCCCCGAGGCGCAGCGCCGCAGGCTCTTCGATCTGGCCAAGGTTCTGTCCGACGCCGCCTGAACGGGCAGCGACCCGCTGACAAAGGGGGAAGGCCCGGGTTGACCGGGTCGTCGCGGCTGAATAGTCATGCGCCTGCCAAGGGGGGCGCATGACCCGGATTACCGCAGTGCTGAGGAACGAACTTCTGGCCACCGCCGCGGCCCTGGCCGATGCTGCCCGAATAGAAACGCTGGCGCATTTTCGCCGGGACGGGCTTGATGCAGACAACAAGGTTCAGTCCGGCTTCGATCCGGTGACCGTGGCGGATCGCGCATCAGAACGCGCGATGCGCGCGGTTCTGGCGCGGATGCGCCCGGATGATGCGATCCTGGGCGAGGAATATGCGCCGACTGGCGGAACCAGCGGGCTGACCTGGGTGCTGGACCCGATCGACGGAACTCGTGCCTATCTGGCGGGCTCCCCCACCTGGGGCGTGCTGATCGCGGTGAACGCTGGCGCCGGCCCGATCCTTGGCCTGATCGACCAACCCTATATCGGTGAGCGGTTCTGGGGCGGGCTGGGGCAGGCCCGGATGGAGGGGCCGCAGGGGCCGCGGGCCCTGAAAACCCGTTCGCCCCGGCCGCTGTCGCAGGCGATCCTGTTCACCACTTTCCCCGAGGTCGGAACCCCCGCCGAAGGCGCTGCCTTCCGCAGATTGTCGCAACAGGCGCGGCTGACGCGCTACGGGATGGATTGCTACGCCTATGCGCTGATCGCCGCCGGCCAGATCGACCTTGTGGTCGAGGCGGGCCTGCAATCCTATGACGTTCAGGCCCCGATCGCGGTGATCGAGGCGGCGGGCGGGGTTGTCACCGACTGGCAGGGCCGGCCGGCCCATGACGGCGGCCGCCTGCTGGCTGCCGCCAATCCGGCCATCCATGCCGAAGCGCTGGAAATCCTTCAGCGCTCCCCCGAAGGGTGACCGCGCGGCTTTGACCGGGCGCGCCGGATCGCCTAACCTTCCGGCCAGCGTCCGAGTCCTTGCGCTCCCTTCTGTCGGCCGCCCCCATGACACCGAAGGGGGTGTCCGAACGGGAGAGAGCGATGAAGGATACCCTCATCAGAAATGCCGATGTCGTCGTCACGATGGACGAAGGCCGGCGCGAACTGCCGGCGGCCGATGTCCTGATCCGCGGCGGGGTGATCGCTGCGGTCGGCGCCGGCCTTCAGGCGCCCGGGGCCGAGTTGGTCGAGGCGGCGGGCGCCGTGGTGACGCCGGGCCTTGTCAATACGCACCACCATCTTTACCAGACGCTGACCCGGGCGGTGCCCGGCGGGCAGGATGCGCTGCTGTTCGGCTGGCTGAAGACGCTCTACCCGATCTGGGCGCGCTTTGGCCCCGAAGAGATGCGGGTTTCGGCTACCGTCGGGCTTGCGGAACTGGCGTTGTCCGGCTGCACGATGACATCGGATCATCTCTATCTTTTCCCGAATGGCGCCAGGCTCGACGACACGATCGCGGCGGCGGGCGAGATTGGCCTGCGCTTTCACCCGACCCGCGGTGCGATGAGCATCGGTGAAAGTGCAGGCGGCCTGCCCCCCGACGGTCTGGTCGAACGTGAAGCCGCGATCCTGGAGGACATGATCCGCGTCGTCGACCGCTTTCACGACCCCCGCGACGGAGCGATGGTGCGGGTCGGCCTTGCCCCCTGTTCGCCCTTTTCGGTCAGCCGCGACCTGATGCGCGAGGCGGCCGCGCTGGCCCGCGACAAGGGGGTGATGCTGCACACGCATCTGGCCGAAAACGACGAGGATATCGCCTATTCGCTGGCCAGGTTCGGCTGCCGGCCCGGCCAGTATGCCGAGGATCTGGGCTGGACCGGCGACGATGTGTGGCACGCCCACTGCGTCAAGCTCGATAGTTCGGAAATTGATCTTTTCGCCCGCAGCATGACCGGCGTCGCGCACTGTCCCTGTTCGAATTGTCGCCTTGGGTCGGGCATTGCCCCCATCCGGGCGATGCGTGACGCGGGGGTGAAGGTGGCACTGGGCGTCGATGGATCGGCCAGCAATGACGCAGGCAGCCTGATTGCCGAGACCCGCATGGCCCTGCTGTTGCAGCGCGTGGCGCGCGGCGCCGATGCGATGAGCGCGCGAGAGATGCTCGAGATCGCCACGCTGGGCGGCGCGCGGGTGCTGGGTCGAACCGACTGCGGCACCATCGCCGTCGGCCAGCGCGCCGACATCGCCATCTGGGACATATCGGGTATCGAGGCGGCGGGGGCCTGGGACCCGGTCGCGGCGCTGGTTCTGTGCGGGCCGGGCAGGGTGCGCGATCTCTTCGTCGAGGGCCGCAGGATCGTCGCGGGTGGCCAGGTCGCGACCGTCGATCTGGGTGGGGCGATCGCGCGGCAAAACCGGCTTGCGCGGCGCCTGGCCGCCTGATGGGTCGCACGGCGCCAGCGGCCCCAGGGGATTTCCGCCGGAGCCAGCAGGAGGTTATTGAATAACGCGCGGGAATTGCGCATTTTGCCGCCGTGGAGGGCCGCGCATTCTGCGTCGGGGGCCGCTCGCACTTGTCAGGAGTTACTATCATGGTTCGTCACTTTGCCGCTGCAGTGGCAATCGGTTTTGTCTCGTTTCTCGCGGTTTCCCCCGCCAGCGCGCTGACGATGACCGAATGCAGCGCGAAATATGATGCCGCAAAGAAGGCCGGCACCTTGAACGGGATGAAGTGGAACGATTTCCGCAAGGCGCAATGCGGCGCGGACGCGACCGCTGCCGGATCAACTGCCGATACTGCCGAGCCGACCGCCGCCAACACCGAAAACGCGCCCGAACCGGCCGCGCCGACGATGAAGGCCCCGAAGAACGTGAGCTTCCCCAAGGCCGTCGACAAGAAATATGCGACCGAAACGCCGGGCAAGGCGCGGATGCACACCTGCCTTGACAGCTACAAGGCGGCCAAGGCCAACAATGCGCTTGGCGGGCTTAAGTGGATCCAGAAGGGCGGCGGCTACTACAGCCTGTGCAACACCGCCCTCAAGGGGTGATTGTTACCAAACATTCCCCTTGGCAGGGCATGAGTGCCCTGCCAGACCGACGCGGGGGCCGTGCGTTTCGCCGCCGTTCATATCGCATATCATCACGGGAGAGGTCACATGAGTATTCTTGACAGCCTGACGGGTCTTTTGTCGCAACAGGGCGGGGTTCAGTCGATGCTGACCTCGGCTCTGCAGAACGCCGGCGGCATGCAGGGCGTGCTCGACAAGTTGAATCAGGCCGGCCTTGGCGCCAAGGTCAATTCCTGGCTCGGGCAGGGCGACAACACGCCGATCACCGCGTCGGAAATCCAGACCGCGCTTGGCAATGACCATCTGAAGCAGCTTGCAGGCTCGCTTGGCGTGCCGCTGGACCAGGTGGCGGCCCTCGTGTCGCAGCATCTGCCGGGTCTGATCGACGCGGCAAGCCCGAACGGCACCTTGCAGAATTCCTGACGATTGGGGGCGGCTAAGACGCCGCCTTTTTTCCACCGACCCAGACGGCGCGGATCGCCCGGTCGTCGCCCATCATGATCGTGGGAAAGATCGCTTCCCAGATGTCTTTCGCCTCGGCCGATCGCTGTGCGATGGCCGGGGTCGAGGCGAGGTCAATCACCGCGATGTCGGCCTCCATTCCCGCCACCAGATTGCCGATGTGCGCCTCGGAGCGGAGTGCGCGCGCCGACCCCACCGTCGCCAGCCACCAGAGCTGGGCCGGGTGGAGCGCGTTGCCGCGCAACTGACCGATCTCGTAGGCCGCCGCCATGGTGCGCAGCATCGAAAACGATGATCCGCCCCCGGTATCGGTGGCCAACCCCACGCGGATGCCCCGCGCCGCCATGCCGGCCGTGTCGAAAAGCCCCGACCCGATGAAGCTGTTCGAGGTCGGGCAATGGACAAGTGCGGCGCCGGTTTCGGCGATGCGGGCCTTTTCGCGGTCGGTCAGATGGATCGCATGGCCGAAAAGCGCGCCTTCGCCCAGAAGCCCCTGCGCTTCGTAAGTGTCTAGATAGTCACGCGACTGAGGGAAAAGCGCGTGGACCCAGTCCACCTCGTCCGTCTGTTCCGAAAGGTGGGTCTGCATCAGGCAGGCCGGGTTTTCGCGCCAGAGCGCCCCCAGCACCATGAGCTGTTCGGGTGTCGAGGTCGGCGAAAAGCGCGGCGTGATGACATACGAAAGCCGCCCCTGCCCATGCCACTTTTCCAAAAGCCGCTTGCTGTCGTCATAGGCCGATTGCGGCGTGTCCCGCAGGCCATCGGGCGCGTTGCGGTCCATGCAGGTCTTGCCGGCGAAAACCCGCAGGCCGCGCCTCTGGGCCGCGTTGAAAAAGGCATCGACGCTTTCGGGATGGATGGTGCAGTAGGTGCAGGTGGTCGTCGTGCCGTTGGCCAAGGTCAGGTCAAAATAGCGGTTGGCGATGTCAGCGGCGTATGCCGGATCGGCAAAGCGCATCTCTTCGGGGAAGGTGTAGCTGTTCAGCCAGTCGATCAGTCGCTTGCCCCACGAGGCGATGATCGCCGTCTGCGGATAATGGACATGCGCGTCGACAAAACCGGCTGAAATCAGGGCGTTGCCAAAATCGGTAACAGCGGCGCGGGGATAGCGGGCGCGCAGGTCGTCGGCCTCGCCTACGGCCTGGATCAGGCCGGCGTCGATCAGAACGGCGCCCCGCGCCGAATGGCGGGCGGCCCCCGGCCCCTCGGCCATCGGATCGCCGGCAAAGGCCAGTGTCTGGCCGACCAACAACTCTGCCATTGCGTCTCTCCTGCTTGTCCGTCGCAAGACTAACCCCCTATTGCGCCCGCGTAAATTTGCCGTTTGGCCCTGTTTCTTTGAAACACCTTCCGCTAGGGTCGCAGTATTCGGAACGGGGGCGGAATGGCGGACGCGACGGAACATCCCGAGGTGGAAAGCGAAGAGCTGAAAGGGCTCGATTCGCGCCGCGTCGAGGCGATCCGCGAGGCGGTCGAGGCGCGCGACACTGCTCGCCTGTCCGAGCTTATGGAGCCGCTGCACGCCGCCGACATCGCCGACGTTCTGGAACAGATCAGTTCGGGCGAACGGCGCGATCTGGTGCAGATGTGGTCGGGCAAGATCGACGGCGAGATCCTGTCGGAAATCGATGAATCGATCCGCGAAGAGGTGGTCGATTACCTGCCGCGCAACGTGCTGGCCGAGGCAGTGCGCGAACTTGATACCGACGATGTCGTCGACATTCTGGAAGACCTGGAAGAGCCGGAAAAGGAATTCATCCTAGACGCGCTCGAAGATGCCGACCGGGTCGCCGTCGAACAGGCGATGTCCTACCCGGAATATTCCGCCGGCCGCCTCATGCAGCGCGAAACCGTGGCGGCACCCGAGGATTGGACCGTCGGCCAGGCGATCGACTTTCTGCGCGCGGCCGAAACCCTACCCGATCAGTTCTATCACGTCATCCTGGTCGATCCGCGGATGAAGCCGGTGGGCAACGTCACGCTGGGCCGGGTCCTGTCTTCCAAGCGTGCCACCAAGATGCGTGACATCGCCGAAGAGATGTTCCGCACCATCCACGCCACCGAAGAGGAAAGCGAGGTCGCCTATCTCTTCAACCAGTATCACCTGATTTCCGCCCCGGTCGTCGATGAAAGCGACCGGCTGGTCGGCGTCATCACCATCGACGATGCGATGGCCGTGCTGGATGAGGAACACGAGGAAGACATCCTGCGTCTGGCGGGCGTGGGCGAAGGCAGCCTGTCGGACAACTGGATCGAGACGACCAAGCAGCGCTTCCCGTGGCTGTTCGTCAACCTCCTGACCGCCATCCTCGCCTCCGGGGTGATCTCGCTTTTCGAGGGCACGATTTCCAGGATCGTGGCGCTGGCCGTGCTGATGCCCATTGTCGCCTCGCAGGGGGGAAATGCGGCAACCCAGGGTCTGGCGGTGGCGGTCCGGGCGCTGGCGACGAAAAGCCTGACGGAATCGAACGTCTGGCGGGTCATCTGGCGCGAGATCGCTCAAGGCGTGGCCAATGGCGTGCTGTTCGCCGCCGTGATCGGGGTCATCACCTATTTCTGGTTCGGCCAGCCGTTGATCGGCCTGGTGATCGGGGCGGCGATGATCATCAACATGTTCGCCGCGGCACTCGCCGGGCTTCTGATCCCGCTCGGGCTTGAACGGATGGGGTTCGACCCGGCCCTTGCCTCGGGCGCCTTCGTCACGACGGTCACCGATGTGGTCGGCTTCTTTTCGTTCCTGTGGCTCGCTGGGCTGGTGCTGTTGTGACGCTGTCCGAGATCAAGGCCGCGGCCCGCACCGAGGCTTACGCCCGCCGCAAGATCGCCCATGCCGCCCGCACCGCCGATGCCGCGCGGCACCTCTCCCATCTGCTGGACGACCATCGCGGCAAGCCCTTGGCAGGCTATATGCCGATGCGGACCGAGATCGACTGCCTGTCCGCCATGGCCGCTCATGTTGCGGCCGGGAGCAGGGTGGGCGTGCCGGTGATCGAGGCGCCGGCCACGCCCCTGCGGTTTCGCGAATGGCGCCCCGATGCGGCGATGGTGCCCGGCGCCTTCGGTGCCGCCATTCCCGCGACCGGCGCCTGGCTGGTGCCCCAGGTGCTGGTCGTGCCGCTTCTGGCCTTCGATGCGCGGGGCTTCCGGCTTGGCTATGGCGGCGGCTTTTACGACCGCACGCTCGAAGGCCTGCGCGCCCGGGGACCGGTCATCGCCATCGGCTTTGCCTATGCCGACCAAGTGGTGCCGGCCGTTCCGACCGAGCCGACCGACCAGCCGCTCGACCTGATCGTGACCGAAGCCGGCATCCTGATACCGGACCGCGCCTGAGGCCGCAAACGCGGCGAACGGCTCGACGCCGCCGTGGGGCTCGAGTATCTTAACGCGAGATACTACGATCCGAGGATGGGCATGTTCCTCCAGCCCGACTGGTGGGACGTGACCGCGCCGGGAGTGGGGACCAACAGGTATGCCTACAGCTTCAATGATCCGGTGAATGGGAAGGATCAGAGCGGGCATGCGCCTGTCGGTGTTGGGCCTGGGAAAAAGAGTCAAGACAGCTCCAAGAAAGAAGGAGCAGGCCCACAGGCTGGTGCCGGCAAGAACGACGGGAAAACATCAAGTTCGAACACCAACTCCAATAGTTCGAAAAACCAGAAGAACTCGGGTAGCCCAGAGGAGGCGAATGATGAGGATACCGAGCAGTCTCTGTGGGATTCGGTACAAGGAGTTGCTTCAGATGTGGCAAAAGGCATTAAGGGATTTGTGGCTGGCCTCTCGAAGTGTGCGTCCCATTGTGCGACGGGGGCTAAGTTTACCGTTGGATTGATGGAGGAGATGGTGAAGAATCCTTCTTACATAGGGCCAATGAAAAGAGCCATTGTCAGTTCAATCCTTGATAATAAGACGCAGACCGCAGCCCGGGTAACGCCTGGAATACTTGCCGGAGCTGCCGCGGTTGCAAAGACCGGGATAAAATCTGCTGGATTATTGGGCACTGCACTTAATTCGGCAAGCGCCCTTGGAACCCTTGGGGCGGAGATAGACAAGTTGAATGGCTTTGGGGTGAATGTGACTCCGAAGGAAGTGTTGGATGGAGTTTATGCGCGAGACTTTGTTGAACGCCTAATTGACAGGGTTAAAAGTCTTGGGCCACAATAGCGTGAGGTGGGAGATGAAAATCACAAAAAGAAACCGAACATGCCCAAATTGCGGAAATTACCATTTCTCGGAATTGCAGAGGGTGCGAATGGTGTTCATTCCAAAGAGGTGCCCAAGCTGCGGAGTGATGTTAAGTGGTGACTTCGGAAGTCTTGGCGGCCTGTATGTTGCTTTCCTTGTGATAGCTCAAAACGCCGCTTTTCTAATTGTTATCGCCCTCCCGCTTCGATTTAATTGGCTCATATATAACCAAATTATCAAAGGTTCCGTAATAACTTATATATTGGTTGCTTTTGTTTTCTACTTTCTGATTGTTTTGTTCTCTATGTGGAAATCTCTGTTCCGGAGACGCAATGACCGTTGAGTGTCCAGAGAGAGTATTCACCTGACAGGGCCGCGCGATGACCATCGATCCGGGAGGGGCCTTCGCCTTTGCCTATGATTACGCCGGCCGGCTTCTGTCGGCGACCAACAGCCGCGGGGTCGCGGCGATGGACCAGAGCTTCAGCTACGACCCGGCGGGGCGGATGCGCACCAACAGCCAGGTCGGGACCTATGCTTACGCCAATGGCACGGTGGCGCAGCACGCGCCCTCGTCGGTGACCGACACGACCGGGGCCACCCAGGCGCTGACCTATGACGCCAACGGCAACATGCTGACCGGGTTCGGCAACCGGCTGATGACCTATGACGGCGAGAACCGGCCCTTGTCGGCGACCTATGCCGGCAAGAAGACCTGTTATGTCTATGGCGCCGACGGCAGCCGCCTGAAGCGCATCGACGGCTTCTCGCCCTCCCAGGCCTGCACCGCGACGCCGACGACCAGCCAGCAGCTCACCGTCTGGCTCGGGCCCTTGGAGATCCGCCGCTTCAACCAGGGCGCCTCGATCGAAAAGCTGATCCAGTATCCGATCCCGGAAATAAGGGTGATCCGCACTACCTCGGGCGGCTCGACCATCGTCGAGAAATCCGGGCTGCACCGCGACGGCCTCGGCTCGGTGCGCGCCGTCACCTCCTCGGCGGGCGTGCGCACCGAGACCGACCTCTACCGCCCGTTCGGCGACCAGCTCGAGACCACCCAGGACCCCGCCGCGGTGATCGAGACCAAGGCCTATATCGGCGAACGCCTCGACGCCGCCGTCGGCCTGGAGTATCTTAACGCGAGATACTACGATCCCCGAATGGGCCTGTTCCTCCAGCCCGACTGGTGGGAAGTGACGCAGCCGGGGGTGGGGACCAATCGGTATGCGTATTCGTTCAACGATCCCGTTAATGGGAAGGATCAGAGCGGACATAACTGCTCCTTCTCAGGCGGGTCTGGATTTTGCGAACGAGCTTCTGTCTACGACAAGCTTGATTTGGAATTCAGTTCTCCCCAATACAACACACGCTATTTCGCTGCAGCGCGTGACCTGACAACGAATCTTGGTAGTATGGATGCACCGAGTGGCAGTTATGTATCAGGAATAGACAAAGAAACCAGGGGCTATCTGGATCGGCTCGGTAAAAAAATTGGAGAATTCAACAACGCTCAGGCAAAGAACATCAGGGAGGGGAAGATAAAAGAAAGAGGCCGAAGTCTTGACAAAAGTTTGGCTCGCGACGAGCAGGGGTTTATTGAAAACGAGTTGAAAGATTTGGCAAGAGTCAATCCGAGCCTACACCAGAAAGTAGTAGATGCCATGAACTCAAATTCAAATGACTTGGGATTGGCAACAAAAAGCCTATCCAAGCTCGCCGGTGATGGGATGGTAGTTGATGCCGTCGACAAGACGAAGAGTCAGCTGGGCCGCAATATCGATTTCAAAAATATAGACGATAGGAATAAAATGGCAGACAACCCCACGGCATCAGAAAGAGATGCAGATGATGGGAGAAACCCGCCCCAAAAAGGTGGATTTTTGTCCGGCCTGCGAGATTTTCTAAATTCACTGTTTTGATGTTTAGGTTCGAGAATCTACCGGGAGTTGGGGGCTGCTATGAAAAGGAAAATAACTACGTACGGCAAGGCGTTTCTTGCAATAAAGCTTCTTGAGTTTATGGCCTTCTTAATTCTTGGGTTTACTTACTCTCTGTGGTCCACGTATTCGAATAGATTGGGGGGTGGCGACCTTAGTGGAATTATAGATGAAAAAAGCGCTCTTGCGATTATTATAGCGGCGCTAATATACTTTACTCTGTTTCTCTATTTGCCAATTTCTGTGATAGCCATGATCGGTATGACGGTAGGCTCAATGAAGCCAAGATTGGTGGTGTCTTTAGTATCGGGGGCTGTGATGCTCCTGAATTCTTTTGTTGCCACGATCTATGTCTCGGGCAAAAAATTACCGGAAAGTCTATTTATGTTTGGTGATTTCAGATTCGCTGTATGTTGGCTAGCGATGGGCTTCGTGACGGCCGGACTGACGTTTGCCTTCTGGCCACGCTATGACAGCTACGATAGGTAGTTTGCCCCTGTGAAGTTACCTGCTTGTGAGTGTCGCGCGTCGGTGGCCGTCGAGAAGCTGCGTACTCGAGTTCACAACCTTCAGCTACGACCCGGCCCGGCGGATGCGCGCCAACAGCCAGGTCGGGACCTATGCCTATGCCAACGGCACGGTGGCCCGCCACGCGCCCTCCTCGGTGACCGACACCACCGGCGCCACCCAGGCGCTGACCTATGACGCCAACGGCAACATGCTGACCGGCCTCGGCAACCGGCTGATGACCTATGACGGCGAGAACCGGCCCTTGTCGGCGACCTACGCGGGGCAGAAGACCTGCTATTATTACGGGGCCGACGGCGCGCGGCTGAAGCGGATCGACGGCTTCGCGCCGTCGCAGGCCTGCACCACCGCGCCGACCGCCACGCAGCGCGTCACCGTCTGGCTGGGGCTGCTGGAGATCCGCCGTTTCAACCAGGGCGCCTCGGTCGAGAAGCTGATCCAGTACCCGATCCCGGAGATCCGGGTGATCCGCTATGCCTCTGGCGGCACCACCATCGTCGAGAACTCCGGGCTGCACCGCGACGGGCTCGGCTCGGTCCGCGCCGTCCCCTCCTCGGCCGGCTTGCGCACCGAGACCGACCTCTACCGCTCGTTCGGCGAGTTCTCCGAGCGCGTGTTGACCCTGACGGCCAGAGCTAGCGGCGGCGGTCGCGGCGCGATGACATCGGCTGGAACGCCACGCCCACATGCGCGTCGCAATAGGGTTTGCCCGCCTGGCTCGGCAGGCCGCAGAACCAGAAATCCGGGGTCGCCGGGTCGCCGATCGGCCATTTGCAGGTCCGTTCGGTCAATTCCATCAGGCCGATCTTGCGCGCCTTCTTCTCGATCTCGCGGACCGAGGCCAGGGCTTCGGGGCTGATTTCGCCGGCCGAGGGCTGCGGCGGCAGGGGTTGGCCGGCCGGGATGATCTGCTTGCGCAGGGGGGTGACGTTGGCGGCGGGCGTTTCGGGGCGCTGGGCGGGCGCCGGGCGCGCTTCGGCTCGGGGCGCGGTGCCGACGGCGCGCGGCTGGGCCGGCTCGGTGCGCGGCGGTTCGGCCTGGGCGGCACTTGGGGCGGCCTCGTCCTCGGTGCCCTTGACCTTGGCGTCACCCGGCCCGCCGACGCGGTTCGACAGGCCAAGCCGGTGCACCTTGCCGATCACCGCATTGCGGGTGACCGAGCCCAGTTCCTTGGCGATCTGGCTGGCCGACTGGCCTTCGGCCCACATCTTTTTCAGCGTCTCGACACGTTCGTCGGTCCAGGACATGTTGACCCTCGGGTTGGGCAGGCGGGCCAGGCCACGGGTGCTGTCGCGCCGGGCCGCCCTGACTGCGGTTTGCCCCATTCTAACCGGGACGGGGCGAGATACAAGCAAGGCCGGCGAAATGCAAGCCCCGGGAGGAGCGGGCTGGGCGGCCCGGATCGGGCGGGCAGGGCGCGCGCCGGCCGTAAAGCAGGATTTACAAAGGTGTGGATTGCCGCTACCACCCGCCGCATGATCGCCCGGACCCGCACCCTTCGCCTTATCCGACGCCGTCGCGCCTGACGCGACTGATCTTGCCGTGGCCGCAGGCCACCCCCCCAGCCCATCCCCTCGTTGACATGGCCCCCTGCCTTTGGCACGGATTGGCTTCTTCCCCCGGAGGTTCCAGATGATCCCGACCGTTCTGCCCACCTACAACCGCGCGCCGCTGGCCTTCGAGCGCGGCGAAGGCGCCTGGCTGATCGCGACCGACGGGACGCGCTATCTCGACCTTGGGGCGGGGGTCGCGGTCAATGCACTTGGCCATGCCAACCCTGATCTGATCGCCGCGCTAACGGCGCAGGCGGCCAAGGTCTGGCATGTGTCAAACTTATACCAGATCCCCGAGCAGCAGCGGCTGGCCGACATGCTGACCGAACTGACCTTTGCCGATACGGTGTTTTTCACCAATTCCGGGACGGAAACCGCCGAGCTTTCCATCAAGATGGCGCGGAAATACTCGTATGAGCAGGGCGAGAACCGGACCGAGATCCTGACCTTCGAGGGCGCATTTCATGGCCGCTCGACCGGGGCAATAGCCGCCGCCGGATCGGAAAAGATGGTCAAGGGCTACGGCCCGCTGATGCCCGGGTTCCGGCAGTTGCCTTGGGGCGACATGGCGGCCCTGAAGGCCGCGATCGGCCCCCAAACCTGCGCGGTCATGGTCGAGCCGATCCAGGGTGAAGGCGGCATCCGCCCGCTCTCCGACGCCGACCTGCGCACCATCCGTCAGCTTTGCGACGATACCGGCGCGCTGCTGATCCTTGACGAAGTGCAGTGCGGCATGGGCCGCACGGGCCGGCTTTTTGCCCATGAATGGGCCGCCATCACGCCCGACATCATGATGGTCGCCAAGGGCATCGGCGGCGGCTTTCCACTCGGCGCGGTCCTTGCCACCGAAAAGGCCGCCGCGGGCATGGTCGCGGGCAGTCACGGATCGACCTATGGCGGCAATCCCCTGGCCTGCGCGGTTGGCGCCCGTGTGACCGAAATCATCGCCGACCCGGCTTTTCTGGCCGACGTCAACCGCAAGAGTGCGCTTTTCCGCCAGAAGCTCGAGGCGCTGGTCGCCGCCCATCCGGACATATTCGAGGCGGTGCGCGGCCAGGGCCTGATCCTGGGGTTGAAATGCAAGGTGGCGCCCGCCGATCTGGTCACGGCCGGTTATGGCGAACATCTTCTGACCGTGCCGGCCGCGGACAATACCCTTCGGCTGCTGCCGCCCCTGACCATTACCGATGCCGAACTGGCCGAGGCCGCCGCCCGCCTCGACCGGGCCGCCGCCGCGCTGGAAAAGGCGGGCTGACGATGACGCGCCGCACAATCCGCCTCCGACATGGTCTGGCCTGCGGCCGTGACCGCATTTTCTGTCCCTGAATATCCTCGGGGTCCGGGGGCCGACAGCCCCGCCCTGCCGCGAAGGAACGCCCATGAGCCATTTTCTCGATATCGACCAGACATCGCCCGCTGCACTTCGCGCCATGATCGACCAGGCGCAGCGGATGAAGACCGCGCGCCACGGCCTGCCCAAGGGCGCGCCCGATGCCGAAACCCCGCTGGCTGGCCAGATGATCGCGCTGATCTTCGAAAAGCCGTCAACCCGCACACGCATCAGCTTCGATGTCGGCGCGCGCCAGATGGGCGGGCAGACCATGGTTCTTTCGGGCAAGGACATGCAGCTTGGCCATGGCGAATCCATCGCCGACACCGCGCGGGTCTTGTCGCGCTATGTCGATCTGATCATGCTGCGCACCTTCGAGGAGGCGACCCTGCACGAGATGGCCGAACATGCCACGGTTCCGGTCATCAACGGGCTGACCGACGCGTCGCACCCCTGCCAGATCATGGCCGACATCGTCACCTACGAAGAGCATCGCGGCCCGATCGCCGGGCGCAAGTTCGTCTGGTCGGGCGACGGCAACAATGTCTGCACGTCCTGGCTTCATGCCGCGGGCCAGTTCGGGTTCGACCTGACCTTCACTGGCCCCGAAACGCTCGATCCCAATCCCAGGGCCGTTGCCTTTGCCCGCGCCAAGGGCTCGCAGGTCGAGATCGCCCGCGATCCGCTGGCGGCAGCCAGGGGCGCCGATGCCATCGTCACCGATACCTGGGTGTCGATGCACGATCCCGAAAGCGCCCGCGAACGGCGCCACAATCAGTTGCGCCCCTATCAGGTCGACGGCGCGATGATGGCCCAGGGCAAGCCCGACGCCCTGTTCATGCATTGCCTGCCTGCGCACCGCAACGAAGAGGCGACGAGCGCGGTGATGGACGGGCCGCAATCGGTGATCTTCGATGAAAGCGAAAACCGTCTGCACGCCCAGAAAGCCATCCTGCGCTACTGCCTCGGGGTCTGACAGGGCCGTTTTCCCTGCCCCCGCTGCGGTCTTGCAGCGGAACCATTTGCCCGCCGCGCCGTTGTCGTCCTGCCGCCGCCGCGGTCTGTCGCGCTGCGGTTGCGGCTGCGGCAATGGGAACGAGGGGGGATAGATGTCACACCGGTTGCTCGACGCCATGTTGCGGCGCACCATTCTCAGCGGGTCGCTCGCGGTCGTGATGCCGGATGGCCGCGAAAGACACTATGGCGACGGAACCGGGCACCCGGTCATGCTGCGCATCCACGACCCGAAACTGCCCGGCCGCATCCTGGTTTCACCGGACATGGCGCTTGGCGAAGGCTATATGGACGAAGGCTACACGATTGATGGCGACGATCTGGCCGGTTTTCTCGCCCTCGCCCAGCAGAACGCCAGCCATCCCGCCGCCGAGTTCTGGCGCCTGCCGCTTGGTCTGGTGCAGAAGAACCTGGCGCGCCTGCGCGAGATTGCGCCCGCCCACCGGGCCCGCGCCAATGTGGCCCATCACTACGATCTGTCCGGGGCGCTCTACGATCTTTTTCTCGATGCCGACCGGCAATATTCCTGCGCCTATTTCCGCCACCCCGAAGACACGCTCGACATGGCTCAGGCCCAGAAAAAGGACCACATCATCCGGAAGTTGCGGCCCCAGCCGGGAATGCGGGTGCTTGACATCGGCTGCGGGTGGGGCGGGCTGGCCCTGTCGCTTGCCCGCGATCACGGCGTTCATGTCACTGGCGTCACACTGTCGGTCGAGCAGCAGCGGGTCGCCACCGCCCGCGCCGCCGAAGCGGGCCTGTCCGACCGCATCGACATCCGGCTGACCGACTACCGCGCGGTCGGTGGCCAGTTCGACCGTATCGTGTCGGTCGGCATGTTCGAACATGTCGGGCGCCCGCAATACGGCACCTATTTCAATGCTGTGGCCCGGCTTCTGGCCCAGGACGGCATCGCGTTGATCCATACGATCGGCCGCGCCGCGCCAGCCCTTGTGACCAGCCCCTGGATCACCAAATACATCTTCCCAGGGGGCTATGTGCCCGCACTGTCGGAAATCGCGCCCGCGATCGAGACATCGGGCCTCTGGACCACCGATATCGAGGTCTGGCGCCTGCATTACGCCAAGACGCTGAGCCACTGGCGCGCCCGGTTCGAGGCGAACATCGACGCCGCCCGCGCGCTTTATGACGATCGTTTCTGTCGGATGTGGCGTTATTATCTCGTCGCCTCGGAAATGACCTTTCGCCATGGCCGCCAATGCGTTTTCCAGATCCAGCTTGCCCACCGGCAAGAGGCGGTGCCGCTGACGCGCGACTATCTCTGTCGGCCCGGCTAAGGGCGCGCCGCATTCCGTGATGTGCCTCCGGCCACGAATCCGGTTAGATGCGGCCTTGGGGGCACATCACGCCCGCTGACAGGAGATTTCCACAATGTATGCCCAATCAGTTTCCGCCCTCGATCACGGCCTCAAGGCGCTTTCGGGGGTTCTGGCCAAGGCCGCTGCCCATTGCGAGGCGAAAAAGATCGACCCCTCGGCGCTGACAGCGTTTCGGTTGTTCCCCGACATGCTGCCCTTCACCCGTCAGGTGCTGATTGCCTGCGATTTCGCCAAGGGCTGCGGCGCCCGCCTGGCGGGGATCGAGGTGCCGAGCTTTGCCGACACGGAAACCACGTTCCCGGACCTTCAGGCCCGCATCGACAAGACCAGGGCGTTTCTCGCAACGCTGACGCCCGCCCAGCTTGAGGGGGCCGAAACGCGGATCGTCAAGATCAAGCTTGGCGGACAGGATATGGAGCTGACCGGCCAGCAATATCTGTCCGGCGCGGTGATGCCGAATTTCTATTTTCACTGCACGACGGCCTACAACATCCTGCGCCACAACGGCGTAGAGCTGGGCAAGGCCGACTTCATGGGGCGCTAGGCCGTCTCGGTCGGGCATGAGGGTGCGCGCCAACCGGCCGCGCACCCTTGCACGTTCAGCCCCGCAGAGCGCGGCGCCGGCGGCCTGCACCCACAAGGCCAAGCGCCGAAGCGCCGAGCAGGAGTGCCGTGGCCGGCAGCGGTACGGCAGCAAGACCGCCGTTCAGCGTCACATAGTCGAGGTCGAAATGCGCGCAAGGCGCATCGCAAAACGTCGTGTTGACGGGATAGCGCAGTTCGATCCGCAGCCGGTCGATGGCCGCGAACCCCGCACCCAGTCCGATCGTCTGGGTGGCGCCGAAAATGTCGCTCAGGATATAGCTCGAACTGGCCACCGCATTGTTGCCGACAAAGCCCGTGACGAAAAGATTGTCCGTCAGAGGCCCCGGCGCGCCGAAGAAATTGTAGCCGAACGAGACGAGCGAGAATTCGGCGGCGCTGAAAAGCCCCGACATGGTGAAGTCGATGCCCGACGCAAGCCCGGTGCCGGAATCGTCGATATGGGCGTAGCCGGGGTTGAAATCATAGGCCAGAACCCCGCCGAGCGCTGTCGCCTTGATCCCGTTTTCGCTGTAGGTCTGAAGCTGGGCGCCTTCGTCGGGCAGGTTGGCAAAGTTCATCGTCGCCGCTGCCGCTCCTCCGGGCTCGGTCAGAAGCGGCAGCATCAGCAGCGCCACCGCAGAAAACTTCTTAACATTGTCAAACATTTAACCCTCCGATCCATCGCATTGCGATCCCCCGCGTCAAGCCTAGGGGGTGAAATCCCGTGGGGTCAATCTTTTCCACCGGCAGCGGCGGAAAGCCGCCGAGGCGCGAAAACGTGATTTGCGCCGAACCCGCTTGCCATGACCGGGCCGCACCCTTAGGCAAGGCGCCATGAAACTTCTGTTCCTTGGCGATGTCATGGGCCGTGCCGGGCGCGCGGTGGTATCTGGGCGGCTGGCGGCACTGCGGGCCGATTGGGCGCTCGATTTCGTGGTGGTGAACGCCGAAAATGCCACCGGCGGCGCGGGTCTTTCGCCGGACCATGCAAAGGCGCTGCTGGCGGCCGGGGCCGATTGCCTGACGCTGGGCGATCATGCCTTCGACCAGAGGGACATGACCGGCTTCATCGACAGCGAGCCGCGCATCCTGCGGCCGCTGAACTATGCCAAGACCGCGCCGGGCAAGGGCGCGCGGCTGTTCGAGGCGAAGGGCGGGCGCAAGGTGCTGGTGGCGCAGACGCTGGGGCAGGTCTTCATGAAGCGTCCGTTCAGCGACCCGTTTTCTGCGGTGGACGAGGTGCTGCGCAATCATCCCCTGGGGGGCCTTGCCCAGGCGATCGTCGTGGACATCCATGCCGAGGCAACCAGTGAAAAGATGGGCATGGGCCATTGGTGCGACGGCCGCGCGAGCCTGGTTGTCGGCACCCATACCCATGTGCCGACCGCCGATGCGCAGATCCTGCCGGGCGGCACCGCCTTTCAGGCGGACGCGGGCATGTGCGGCGATTACAATTCGGTCATCGGGATGGACAAGCTTGAACCGATGCGCCGGTTCCTCACCGGCATGGGCAAGGACCGGTTCACCCCGGCCGAGGGCGAGGCGACCCTGTCCGGCACCTATGTCGAGACCGACGACAAGACCGGCCTGGCCACCCGCATCCGCATGGTCCGCCTGGGCGGTCGCCTGCAAGAGGCGTATCCCTGACCTGCCACGGCAGCGCTTGATCGGCCGCACATAACGCCTTATCGCTGCGGCAAGAAACCACGCACGGAGCGATGATGCTGGGATTTGAACTGTCGCATACTGCCCAGGCCCTGCTCGCACTTGCAATCCTGGCTGGCATGCTGGCGATGTTCCTGCGCGAAACCTTTCCGGCCGAGGTGGTGGCGATCGGTGCCGCCGCGCTGATGCTGGTGATCGGGCTGGTGCCCTTTTCCGACGTTCCGTTCGTTCTGTCCAACAATGCACCCTGGACCATTGCCGCCATGTTCATCATCGTCGGTGCCCTGGTGCGGACGGGGGCGCTTGAATGGGTCAGCCAGCTCGCAGCGCAGAATGCCGACAAGCACCCAAGGCCGACGCTCGGCCTTCTGGGTGCAATGGTCACCGGCGTCTCGGCTTTCGTGAACAATACGCCCCTGGTGGTGGTGATGATGCCGATCTTCATCAAGCTTTCAAAGCAACTTTCCATTGCACCATCGCGGTTGCTGATCCCGCTGAGTTACATGACCATTCTCGGCGGCACGATGACGATGGTTGGCACCTCGACCAACCTTGTCGTCGACGGGGTGGCGCGAACCAAGGGTCTTGCCCCGTTCGGCATGTTCGAGATCACGCCGCTTGGCATTCCCGTCGCCATCGCCGGCCTTGTCTACCTTGCCCTGGGTGCCAAACGGCTCTTGCCGGTGCGCGATTCCATGTCGAGCCTGCTTGGCGACCGCTCGAAGATGAAATTCTTCACCGAAGTGGCCGTCCCCGAGGAGTCGCAGCTTCTTGGCAAGGCGCTGGACGAGATCGACATCTTCAAGCGTGGCGGCGCGCGTGTGGTCGACGTGCTGCGCGGCGACGCTTCGCTGCGCCGCGATCTGGCCGCGGTCCGGCTCGAGGCGGGCGACCGCGTGGTTCTGCGCACGCCGATGTCGGAGATCCTCGGCCTGCAAAGCAACAAGCAGCTGAACATGGTCGACAAGCTGTCTTCAGTTCAGACCGAAACGGTCGAGGTTCTGATCACCCCGGGCTGCCACATGGTCGGCCGCACGCTTGGGTCGATGCGCCTGCGCCGCCGGTATGGGGTCTATCCCCTCGCCGTCCATCGGCGGAACCAGAATATCGGGCGCCAGCTTGACGATCTTCTGGTGCAGGTCGGCGATACGCTGCTGCTGGAAGGGGCGATCGCCGATATCCAGCGGTTGGCGGCGGATATGGAAATGGTCGATGTGACACGCCCGACTGAACGCGCCTATCGCCGGGGGCGCGCGCCCATCGTTATCGCCGTGCTGGCCGGGGTGGTCGGCCTTTCGGCGCTGAACGTCGCGCCGATACAGATTCTTGCCTTCATTGGCGTTGCCGTGGTGCTGGTCACCGGCTGCATCGACGCGGAAGAGGCGTTCTCATCGGTCGACGGGCGCCTGATGGGGCTTCTCTTCGGCATGCTCGGCGTCGGCGCCGGGCTCGAACATTCCGGCGCCATCGAACTGGTGGTCAACTCGGTCAGCCCGGCCTTGCAGAATGTTTCGCCCTTCGTGCTGGTCTTTGCCGTCTATGCGCTGACCTCGTTCCTGACCGAACTGGTGTCGAACAATGCCGTGGGCATCATCGTGACCCCGGTGGTGATCGGCCTTGCCCATACGCTGGGTGTCAACCCGCGCCCCTTGGTCCTGACCGTCATGATCGGTGCGTCGGCCAGTTTCGCCACCCCCATCGGCTATCAGACCAATACGCTCGTCTATGGCCCAGGCGGCTACAAATTCACCGACTTCATCCGCTTCGGCGTGCCCTTGAACATCCTCTGCGCGCTGGTCGTCACGCTTTGCGTGCCGCTCATGTACGATTTCTGAGACCGGGCTCAGAACGGCCAAACGACCAGGATCATCGGGATGCTGACGGCGACGACCAGAAGTTCCAGCGGCAAGCCGATGCGCCAGTAATCGCCGAAACGGTAGCCGCCGGGGCCGAGGATCAGCGTGTTGTTCTTGTGCCCGATCGGGGTGAGAAAGGCGCACGACGCGCCGATTGCCACCGCCATCAGGAACGGATCGGGCGACACATGCAGGTCGGTCGCAACGCTGAGCGCCACCGGCGCCGCGACGATGGCCGTGGCGGTATTGTTCAGAACATCCGACAGGGTCATGGTCACGACCATCAGCAGCGTCAGCGCCCCCCAGGCCGGCATCCCCACGGTGAGTGTCACCAGCCAGCCCGCAATCAATTCGGTGCCACCCGACGTCTCCAGCGCCGCCCCAAGTGGGATCATCGACCCAAGGAGCACGATGACCGGCCATTCGATCGAATCGTAAAGCTCCGAAAGCGGCACGATCCTGGCCAGCGCGAAGCCGACCACGGCGCAACCGAGCGCAATCGGCAAATAGACGAGGCCAAGGCTCGCGGCAGCGACGGCGGCGGAAAACAGCCCGATCGCCAGCCAGGTCTTGCTGTCCTTGGTCACCGACAGGCCCCGGTCAGCCAGGGGCAGGCACCCCAGCCATTCGGCCACATCGCCGGCCGATTCGGCGGGGGTGAGGATCAGCAGGATATCGCCCGCCTCGATGGTCTCGTTGCGGATCTGGCCACGGATGGCGCGACCGCGCCGCGAAATGCCCAGTACGACCGACCTCTGTCGCCAGCCAAGCCCGATCAAATTTGCGGATTTTCCAGCGATGCGGGCGTCGCGCGGCACCACCACCTCGGAAATGGCCAGGCCCTCAGCATCGGCGTACAGCGCCTTGTGCTGATTGGGGTCGGCGAAGTCGAGCTTCAGGGCCGCGCGGAATTCGTCGAGTGCCTCGGGCAGCGCCTCCAGAAGCAGGACATCGCCGGCCGCCAGGGTTACGTCATGGGCGGCGCCGAACCGGCGTTTGCCGTTGCGCACCAGCCCCAGGATGGCGACCCCTGCCTTGTCGGCCCTGTCGTAAAGCTCTTCCACCGTCTGGCCGATCTGTTTGGCCCCCTTGGGCACCGTCAATTCGGCAATGTAGGGCGCGATGTCGGGCATTGGCCCGCCCGCGACCGCCGCATCGTCACGTTGCGGGATCAGGCGCCAGCCGAATAGCGCCACGAACACCAGCCCGACAAGCGCAACCGTCGCCCCCACCGGAGTGAAGTCGAACATGGTGAAGGGCTTGCCAAGCGCCCCGCCCCGGAATGTGGCGACGATGATGTTGGGCGGTGTCCCGATCAGCGTGGCCATGCCGCCAAGGATGGTGGCAAAGGACAGGGGCATCAGACTCAGGCCGGGGGCGCGGCCCGCCTTGCGCGCGGTCTGGATGTCGACAGGCATCAAAAGCGCCAGGGCGGCCACGTTGTTCATGAAGGCCGACAGAACCCCGCCCACCACCCCCATCAGCGCGATGTGGCCGCCAAGACTGCGGCCGGATTTCACCAGCGTCCTGGTGATCAGGAAAACGGCCCCCGAACGGGTCAGCCCCGCCGAAAGGATCAGCACCAGCGCCACGACCAGCGTTGCGGGGTGGCCAAAGCCGCTGAAGGCGTCGGCGGTCTTGATCACGCCCGTCAGCACGCCAACCATCAATGCGCAAAAGGCGACGAGATCGTACCGCCAGCGCCCCCAGATCAGCAGCGCGAAGACCGCTCCGAAGATTGTGAAGAGAATGATCTGGTGCAGTGTCATGCGCCCCCGCTTTCTGCACGAGTGAAACCCGCCCTGTGCTCCGGCGCAACCCCGGTGGCGGGCTTGCGGGCCGCCCATGCCCTGACATATAGAGGCGCGACGAAAGAGAACCGAGGGACGCAAGTCATGGCAGGCCACTCCAAATGGGCCAATATCCAGCATCGCAAGGGCCGGCAGGATGCCGCCCGATCGAAGCTCTTTTCCAAGCTGGCGAAGGAAATCACTGTCGCCGCCAAGATGGGCGACCCCGACCCCGACAAGAACCCCCGCCTGCGGCTTGCGGTCAAGGCGGCCAAGGCGGTTTCCTGCCCCAAGGATGTGATCGACCGCGCCATCAAGAAATCCATGGCCGGCGATGCCGATGACTATACGGAAATCCGCTATGAAGGCTATGGGCCGAACGGCATCGCGGTGATCGTCGAGACGATGACCGACAACCTCAACCGGACCGCCTCGAACGTGCGCAGCACGTTCGCCAAGCATGGTGGCAATCTCGGCACCACCGGCTCCGTCAGCTTCATGTTCGACCGGGTCGGCGAAATCACCTATCCGCCCAAGGCGGGTGATGCCGATACGGTGATGATGGCCGCGATCGACGCCGGCGCCGACGATGTCGAAAGCGATGACGAAGGCCACTGGATCTATTGTGCCGCCGACCGGCTTTCGGAAGTGTCGGATGCGCTCGAAAAGGCGCTGGGCGAATCCGACGAAACCAAGCTCATCTGGAGGCCGCAGACCCGCACCGATGTCGATCTCGAAACCGCGACCAAGCTGATGAAGCTGATCGACACGCTCGAAGATGACGATGACGTGCAGACCGTCACGGCGAATTTCGACATCCCCGAGGATGTGGCCGCGCAGCTCGGCTGACCGCCACCCCTTCTTCTTTTAAAAAGTATCCCGGGAGCGCGAGGGCAGGGCCCTCGCCCCGGTCGGCCCCGCAAGGCGCAGATCAACAGGGCCTGTCGCGCGGTCAGGGGCCGATCAGCGCGGCCTTCGCGGCCCGGCGCACGGCTTGCGTGAGGGGCACAAGGGCTGCGCCGTTCAGCCGCGCCACCTGCCAGCACAGCGCCACGTCGAGCGGCCGGTCCGGCACCAGGGCCACAAGCCGCCCCGCCGCAACATGATCGCGCACCAGACCCTCGGGGTTCATCCCCCAGCCCAGCCCCAGAAGCGCCGCATCGACGAAACCGGTGCTCGACCCGATGACATGGGCCGGCGGCGCCAGATCGCGCCCGGCCAGCGCCCGGAGCCAGCGCCGCTGCAACTGGTCCTTTGCGTTGAAGGTCAGCATCGGCGCGCGCATCAGCGCCGACCCATCGACGCCACCGGCGAAATGGCGTGCGACAAAGCCGGGCGACGCGGTGGCGACATAGCGCAGCGCGCCCAGCGGCCAGGCGGTGCAGCCCTGCACGGCCGCAGCCCGCACCGTCACCGCCGCCGTCACCTCTGCCCGGCGCAGAAGCGCCGCCGAATGGTCCTGATCGTCGATTACCAGATCGAACAGCGCGTTGGGCAGGGCGGTCAGCGCCGGCAGGAACCAGGTCGCCAGACTGTCCGCGTTCACCGCGATGCGCAGGCTCGGCCGATCTGCCTCGACGCCCTTCAGATCGCGCGCAAGCGCCTGTTCCAGAAGGGCGATATCCTCGCGGTGTCGCGCCAGTCGCAAGCCCGCCTCGGTCCCCAGGCAGGGCTGGCCGCGCAGGATCAGCACCGTGCCCATCCGCTCTTCCAGCGCCCGGATTCGCTGCGAGATCGCCGATTGCGTCACATTCAGCGTCGCCGCCGCTCCGTCGAAAGACCCGGTCGCAAGAATCGCGGCCAGGGCGGCCAGCTGGGCGGGGTCGATCATTATATTTTCTAATCCATTCCAATTATCATTAATTTGATTTGCAGATCGCGACTCGTTAGTCAAGCCCGGACCCGCGATCACAGGGTACCGGCAGCAGGCCGGAGACAGGATGCAAGATGAAGGCTCCGAACGATCTTCCGACATTGCTGCGAACGATGCGGCCGGTGCTGGGCGACACGGAAATGGGATATGGTCTGATCCGAAACGGGCAGGGCATACCCGACGGTGTCAGCCCCTTTGCCACTGTGGCCGAGGCCGAGGGCCTGACGGTGATCGCCCCGGCGCGCGTCCTTGCCGAATGCGGGATCGACCATGTCGCCGGCTGGGCGCGGATCAGCCTGACGGTGCATTCCGACCTGGCGGCGGTCGGGCTGACCGCGGCAATCGCGGCGGCACTGACCGCCGAGGCGATCAGCGCCAACGTCGTGGCCGGCTATTTCCACGATCATGTGTTCGTTCAATGGGACCGGCGCCATGACGCGATGGCTGCCCTCGCGCGGCTGAGCGCGACATGAACGCCGCAGCCTTTGCCGGGTTTCGCCTGGGCTTCGGCCTGATCCTGGCCATCGGCGCGCAGAATGCGCTGGTCTTGCGCCAGGGGATCAGGCGCGAACATGTGTTCGCCGTCTGCCTCTTCTGCGCCCTGTCCGACGCGGTTCTTATCGCCGGCGGCGTTTCGGGCTTTGCCGCAGCCTCGCTCGCCGCGCCTTGGCTGGCGCCGGCGCTGCGCTGGGCTGGGGTGGCGTTTCTGGCCTGGTATGGCGCGCGCGCCTTTCGCGCCGCCTGGGCGGGGGGCGAAAGCCTGCGCGCCGCCGCTGGCAGCGCCGTCACTCTGCGCGCGGCGATCGTGCCGGTGGCCGCAGTCACCTGGGCCAACCCGCATGTCTGGCTGGATACGGTGGTGCTTTTGGGGTCGGTTTCGGCCCAGTATCCGGGGCAGGGGATGGCGTTCGCACTCGGCGCAACCTCGGCCTCGTTCCTCTTTTTCTTCGGCCTCGGCTATGGCGCACGGCTTCTGGCGCCACTGTTTGCGCAGGCCCTGGCCTGGCGCGTGCTTGACGGCTTGGTGGGGCTGACCATGTGGTCACTGGCGGCCGGCCTTGCGCTGCGCTGAGGCGCTTGCGGGGGCTTGAGGTTGTGCGGCGAACATGCTTGGTGCGCGCATGATGCGCCCAGCCTTGTTTCCTCTGCCAAATGTGGTCGCCGGTGTCGGCTGGATGCTGGCGTCGGGCCTCAGCTTCGTCGTCGTCAACGGCTCGGTCCGCCATCTTGGCACCGCTCTTCCCGCGGCCGAAGGCGCCTTCATCCGGTTTTCCTTCGGGCTTCTTTTCCTGATGCCCGCGCTGGTTGCGGTGCTGCGCGCCGGGATCGCCAGGGCGCTTTGGCCGCTGATCGGCCTGCGGGGCGCGCTGCATACGCTGGCGGTATCCCTGTGGTTCTTTGCCATGGCGCGGATCCCGCTCGCCGAGGTCACGGCCATCGGTTACCTCAGCCCGATCGTGGTGACGGTCGGCGCGGCGCTGTTTCTGGGCGAACGGCTGGCGCTGCGGCGGATTCTGGCGATCTGCCTTGCCCTGGTCGGCACCGTGATCGTTCTGCGCCCCGGACTGCGGGCGATCACGCCCGGCCATTTTGCCCAACTCGGCGCCGCGACTTGCTTCGGGCTTTCTTACCTTGCCGCCAAGCGGCTATCGTCAAGCCTGCCTGCGGCGGCACTTGTGGCGCTCATGTCTGCCACGGTCACGCTTGGCCTTTTCCCGTTCGCGGCCGCGAACTGGGTGGCGCCCAGCCACACGCAGGTCGCCTGGCTGGCGCTGGTCGCACTTTTCGCCACCATGGGCCACTATGCCATGGCGCGTGCCTTCGCCGCCGCCCCCGTCAGCGTGACCCAGCCGGTGACCTTCCTGCAACTGGTCTGGGCGTCGCTTCTGGGCGTCTTTGCCTTTGGCGAAAGGGTCGATCCCTTCGTCATCGCCGGCGGCGGGCTCATCATTGCCGCGATCAGCTACATGACCTGGCGCGAGGCGCGGATCGCGCGTGCCGGCGTGACCCCTGCATCGGGCGCCGGCACGGCCTGAGCCATCGGCCCAACCCTTCAGCCGCGCGGGTCGAGCAGCCGCGAGATCACCGTCCGGCGCGATACCTGGCCCACGATTCTGCCCTGGTCGGAAACCGTCAGCGCGCGGGTTTCGTCCTTGAGCTGATACATGACGTCCTTGATCGGCGTGTCGATGTCGGTGGTGCCGGTCGTGGGCGTGGCGTTCGGCGTCGGCTCAAGTGCATCGCGCGCGGTCAGGACCGACAAGGGGTTCATGTGGTTGACGAAATCCGCCACATAATCGCTGACCGGATTGGCGATGATTTCGCGAGCTGTGCCGCACTGGACGATGCGGCCACCTTCCATCAGCGCGATGCGGTTGCCGATCTTGAACGCCTCGTCCAGATCGTGACTGACGAAGATGATCGTGCGGTGCAGCTTGGCCTGCAATTCCAGCAGTTCGTCCTGAAGCCGGGTGCGGATCAGCGGGTCGAGCGCCGAGAAAGGTTCGTCCATCAACAGGATCGGCGCGTCGGTTACGAAGGCCCGCGCCAGGCCTACGCGCTGCTGCATCCCGCCCGACAGATCGCCGACCTTGCTTTCGGCCCGGTCGATCAGGCTGACAAGTGTAAGCTGTTCGTCGACCTTTTCACGGCGCTCGGCCGGGCTCTGGCCGGCAAGTTCGAGCCCGAGGCCGACATTCTCGCGCACCGTCCGCCAGGGCAGCAGACCGAACTGCTGGAAGACCATCGCCACGCATTTGCGCCGGATGCGCATCAGGTCATCATGGCTTGCGTGCGAGACATCGCAGCTCCAGTCGCCGTCATGGACGATGACCGACCCGCGGCACACCGGGTTGAGGCCGTTCACCGCGCGCAGAAGGGTGGACTTGCCCGACCCCGACAGGCCCATCAGCACCAGGATCTCGCCGGAGCCGACGGTAAGCGAGCAGTCGTGCACGCCAAGGATCTGGCCGGTTTCCTTCTGGATTTCCTGCCGTGTCATGCCCTTGTCCATCAGCGGCAGGGCGCGGTTAGGATGGTCGCCGAAGACGATGTTGACGTTCTGGAATTCGACGGCCTTCATCATTTCACCTCGCGCTGGAATATGCTGCGCAGGGCGATGGCGACGACGACGATGACGAAGCCGGATTCGAATCCCTTGGCGGCGTTGACCGATGCAAGGGCCCGGATGACCGGAACCCCGAGCCCATTCGCGCCCACCATCGACGCGATCACGACCATCGACAGCGACAGCATGATCGTCTGATTGAGGCCGACCATGATCTGCGGCAGCGCCCAGGGCAATTCCACCTTCCACAGTCGTTGCCGGGGGGTGGCGCCAAAGGCGGTCGCCGCTTCCAGAAGCGCGGTCGGCGTCGAGGCGACACCAAGCTCGGTCAGGCGGATCGGCGCCGGCAGGACGAAAATGACGGTGGCGATCAGGCCCGGCACCATGCCGATGCCGAAGAAGATGATGGCCGGGATCAGGTAGACAAAGGTCGGCAGCGTCTGCATCAGGTCAAGAACCGGCGAGATGGCCGAATTCAGCCGGGTATTGTGTGCGCAGGCGATGCCGACCGGAACGCCGATCGCCATGCAGACGGCACATGACGACAGGATCAGTGTCAGGCTTTCGGTAGTTTCCTTCCAGTAGCCCTGGTTCAGCACGAACAGGAACCCGATGCCCACGCCGATACAGATCTTCCAGTTGCGTTGCAGAACCCAGGCAAGGCCCATGAAAATCGCTATCAGGATCAGCGGATTGGGCGCCTGAAGCAGCCACAGGAATCCTGCGATCAGTGAATCGAGCACCACCGAAATGGTGTCGAAGATCGCGGTCATGTGGGTTTTCATCCAGTCGAAAACCGTATTGGCCCAGAAGCCGATCGGAATCTTGTATGCAGTCAGCCAGTCCATCGAACTCCCCTTCGCACGTAAGATTGAAAAGGCCCCGAGGTTGTCCTCGGGGCCCCGGAAATCTTACTTCAGCGCCGCCATGACGGCCGCACCGGCATCGCCACCGTCCTTGGTGGTCACGCCGTCAAGCCAGGGCTTGATCGCGTCGGGGTTGGCCGCCAGCCAGTCCTTGGCCGCCACAGCAGGATCTTTGCCGCCGTCGAGGATTTCGCCCATGATGGCGTTTTCCATGTCCAGGGTGAAGACGAGGTTGGTCAAGAACTTGCCGACGTTCGGGCACTCCTTGACATAGCCCGCGCGGGTGTTGGTGTAGACCGTGGCGCCGCCAAAGTTCGGCCCGAAATAATCATCGCCGCCGGTCAGGTAGGTCATCTTGAAGTTCTTGTTCATCGGGTGGGGTTCCCAACCGAGGAAGATGATCGGCTTGCCGGCCTGATCTTCCTTGGCGACCTGCGCCAGCATCCCCTGTTCGGAACTTTCGATCAGTTCTACGCCGGCGGCTTTCAGCCCGAACGCGTCCTTGTTGATCATGTCGAGGATCAGCTTGTTGCCGTCATTGCCGGCCTCGATCCCGTAGATCTTGCCGTCCAGATCCTTGGCGTGGGCGGCGATGTCCTTGAAGTCCTTGATGCCGAGGGCGGCACCCGCGGCGTTGGTGGCCAGCGTGTATTTTGCCCCTTCCAGATTGGCGCGCACCGTGTCAACGGTCTTGGCGTCTGTATAGGGCTGGATGATCGAAGCCATTGACGGCATCCAGTTGCCGAGGAAGATGTCGATGTCGCCCTTGGCGAGCCCCTCCATCGTCACCGGCACCCCGAGCACCTGGGTTTCGGTGTCGTAGCCGAGCGACTTGAGGATCAGGCTCGAAACGGCCGTGGTCGAGGTGATGTCGGTCCAGCCAACATCCGAGAAGGTGACTTTGTCGCAGCCGGCCGCGAAGGCCGGGGCGGCACCGAGAAGCATCGCCGAAGCGAGCAGGGTAGCGCGAAGGTTCATCTGAGTGGTCTCCCCGTTTATTAATTGATGGGTCAATTAAGTTCACTCTTGCCGACTCGTGCAAGTAAAATCTGCAAGATACTTCTTCTGCCGATTTACCGGCTGCGCCGGGTGGCCAAGCCTAGACCGATTCTCCGGCAAGGGCAAAGCGGTGGCTGGCCGCATCTTTTTCTTGATTGACGAGTCAATAAAGGGTCATGTAGCTCTATCGTCCTTGCAGGAGGTGGGGTGATGCCCAAGGTCGGAATGGAACCCATACGCCGCGAGGCGCTGGTGAAGGCGACGATCGTCGAGATCGGGCGCGCGGGCTCGCTTGACGTGACGGTCAGCCAGATCGCCAAGCGCGCCGGCATGTCGTCGGCCCTTGCGCATCACTATTTCGGCTCCAAGGAACAGATTTTCATCGCCGCCATGCGCCATGTGCTGACGCTGTACGGCGCCGAGGTGCGCGGTGCTCTGGTCATGGCCGATGCGCCGCGCGCCCGCCTTGTCGCCATCATCCGGGCAAACTTTTCAGCGGTGAACTTCCGGCGCGAGGTGGTGGGCGCCTGGCTGAATTTCTATGTGCTGGCCCAGACGCTGCCCGCGGCCAAGCGGCTTTTGCGGGTCTATCAGGGGCGTCTCCGGTCGAACCTGGTTCACGATCTGCAAAAGCTTGTGGGCCCGCGCGCGCCGATGGTGGCGGTTGCGATCGGGGCGCTGATCGACGGCGTCTATATCCGCGAGGCACTGAAGCAGGGCGCGCCTGACGGGGCGGCCGCCGCCGCCTCGGTGCTGCACTATCTCGATCTGGAACTCGGGGGGCGCGCATGATCGCCCAGCCAAAAGCCAGCCATTTCATCGACGGCGCCTACGTCGAGGACGACGGCGGCGCGACCCTTGAGGTGACCTTTCCGGCCACAGGCGAAGTGATCGCGCGCCTGCACGAGGCGACCCCCGCCATTGTCGAACGCGCGCTTGCCGCAGCCGGGCGGGCGCAAGGGGCGTGGGCGCGGACAAGGCCGGTGGAACGCGCCCGAATCCTGCGACGCGCCGCCGAGATGATGCGCAACCGCAACCGGGAATTGTCCGACCTGGAAACGCTCGACACCGGCAAGCCCATTCAGGAAACCCTGGTGGCCGATGCCACGTCGGGTGCGGACGCGCTGGAATATTTCGCCGGCCTGGCACCGGCGGTGACCGGCGAAACCGTGCCCCTGGGCCGCGATTTCGTCTATACGATGCGCGAGCCCTTGGGTGTCTGCGTCGGCATCGGCGCCTGGAATTATCCCACCCAGATCGCCTGCTGGAAGGCGGCGCCCGCGCTGGCCTTCGGCAATGCGATGGTGTTCAAGCCGTCCGAGATCACACCGCTTTGCACGCTGAAAGTGGCCGAGATATTGCACGAGGCGGGCCTGCCAGACGGGCTTTTCAACGTGGTGCAGGGGCGCGGCGCGGTCGGGGCGGCGCTGGTGGCCGACCGCCGCGTGGCCAAGGTGTCGCTGACCGGGTCGGTGCCGACCGGGGCGCGGGTCTATGCGATGGCGGCCGAAGGCATCCGGCATGTGACGATGGAGCTTGGCGGCAAGTCGCCGCTCATCATATTTGACGATGCGGACGTGGAAAATGCGGTCGGCGGTGCGATGCTGGGCAATTTCTATTCCGCCGGTCAGGTCTGTTCCAATGGCACGCGGGTCTTTGTGCAAAAGGGCATCAAGGAACGGTTCCTGGCCCGCCTGAAGGCGCGGACCGAAGCGATCCGGCTGGGCGATCCGCGCGATCCGGACACCCAGATGGGGCCGCTGGTGTCGGCGGCGCAGCTCGAAAAGGTGCTTGGCCATGTTGCTGCCGGCAAGACCGAAGGCGCGCGCCTTGTCACCGGCGGGGCGCGGGCCGGGGGCGGGGTGGGCAATTTCATCGCCCCCACCGTTTTTGCCGATGTGACCGATGACATGACCATCGCCCGCGAGGAAATCTTCGGGCCGGTGATGGCGGTGCTCGACTTCGACGACGAAGACGAAGTGATTCGCCGTGCCAACGCCACCGAATTCGGCCTTGCCGCCGGCGTCTTTACCGGCGATCTGGCGCGGGGCCACCGGGTCGTGGCCGCACTTCAGGCCGGGACCTGCTGGATCAACGCCTATAATCTGACCCCGGTCGAGGCACCCTTTGGCGGGGTGAAACTGTCGGGCGTCGGGCGCGAAAACTCCAAGGCGGCGATCGAGCACTATACGCAGATCAAGAGCGTCTATGTGAACCTCGGTCCGGTCGAGGCGCCGTTTTGACCATGCGCATCCCGTCCCCCGCCGATCTTGCCGAAGCCTACGCGCTGACCCGGCGCATGACCGTGCGCACGCCGCTGCTCGATGCGCCGGCGCTGGCCGAGGCATCGGGTGCGGCACGTGTTTTTGTCAAGGCCGAGGCGTTGCAAAGGGCCGGTTCGTTCAAGATCCGCGGCGCCACCTGGCGGTTGGCCAACCTGACCGAGGCGGAACGCGCGCGCGGTGTGATCGCCTATTCGTCCGGCAATTTCGCCCAGGGGCTGGCGGCAGCGGGCCGCGCCGCCGGCGTGCCCGTGACCATCGTCATGCCGGTCGATGCCCCCGAGATGAAGCGCCGCGCGACCGAAGGGTTTGGCGCCCGCGTCGTGCTGTCCGACCACGGCGCCCGACCGCGCGAAGAGGTGGCTTCGGCCATGGCGCAAGATCTGGCTGCGGCCGGGGGGCTCGTCCTTCTGCATCCGTTTGACGACCCCCTGATCGTTGCCGGGCAGGGCGGCGTCGGGCTCGAGGCGCTGGAACAACTGGCGGAACTGGGGGCAGGGTGCGACCTTGTCGCGTGCCCGACCGGCGGCGGTGGCCTGATCGGCGGGCTGTCGCTCGCCATCCGGGGGGCGCACCCCGGGGCCGACATCTTCGCGGTCGAGCCGGAAGGATATGACGGGATGGGCACGTCGCTGCTGGCGGGGGCCGCGACCCGCGTGGCCAGTGGTCCTGGCACGATCTGCGACGCCTTGCAGGCGACCGCGCCCGGTGCAGCGCCCTTTGCGGCTGCGGCTCAGGCCGGGGTCACCGGGGTGTCGGTGCCGGACCGGGCCGTGCGCGCCGCGATGCGGTTCGCGTTCGAGCGGCTGAAGCTGGTGCTCGAACCTTCCGGCGCTGTTGCCATCGCGGCACTGCTGGACGGGCGGCTGCCGGCCAGGGGGCGCAATCTGCTGATCGTCGCCTCGGGCGGAAATGTTTCACTGGACGATTTCATGGCCCTTGCCGGGTCGGATCGCAATTAGGACCGGGGGCGGGAATGGAAGCGGATTATGTGATCGTGGGCGCAGGCTCGGCCGGGTGTGCCGTGGCCTACAGGCTGGCCGAGGCGGGTAAGTCGGTTCTGGTCATCGAACATGGCGGCACCGACGCAGGCCCCTTCATCCAGATGCCGGCGGCGCTGTCTTACCCGATGAACATGCCGATCTACGACTGGGGCTTTCGGACCGAACCCGAAGCGCATCTTGGAGGCCGCTCGCTTGCCACCCCGCGCGGCAAGGTCATCGGCGGGTCGTCCTCGATCAACGGCATGGTCTTTGTGCGCGGCCACGCCAGCGATTTCGACCATTGGGCCGAACAGGGCGCGGCGGGCTGGGCCTATGCCGATGTGCTTCCGTATTTCAAGCGGATGGAAAACTGGCACGGCGGCGAAGACAGCGACTTTCGCGGCAAGTCCGGCCCCTTGCATGTAACACGGGGGCCGCGCACCAACCCCCTTTTCCATGCCTTTGTCGAGGCCGGCCGCGAGGCGGGCTACGAGGTTACGGGCGACTACAACGGCGAAAAACAGGAAGGCTTCGGCCCGATGGAGGCGACGATCTGGCGCGGGCGGCGTTGGTCGGCGGCCAACGCCTATCTGAAACCTGCGCTGAAGCGCGCCAATTGCTCGCTGGTGCGTGCCTTCGCCCGCCGGGTCGTGATCCATGACGGGCGCGCCGTGGGGGTCGAGGTCGAGCGCGGCGGGCAGATCCAGGTGATCGGGGCGCGGGCCGAGGTGATCCTGGCCGCCTCGTCGATCAACACGCCGAAGCTTCTGATGCTGTCGGGCGTCGGCGCGTCGGCGCATCTGGCCGAACACGGAATAGACTTGGTCGCCGACCGGCCGGGGGTGGGCGCCAACCTGCAGGATCATCTCGAAATCTACATGCAGTTCGCCTCGAAACTGCCAATCACGCTTTACAAATACTGGAATCTCTGGGGCAAGGCGCTGATCGGGGCGCAGTGGCTGTTCACCGGCCAAGGCCTCGGTGCGTCAAACCAGTTCGAAAGCTGCGCCTTCATCCGTTCGGACAAGGGGGTCGAATACCCTGACATCCAGTATCACTTCCTGCCGATCGCAGTGCGCTACGATGGCAAGGCGTCGGCAGCGGGTCATGGGTTTCAGGCCCATGTCGGCCCGATGCGGTCGAAATCGCGGGGCGCTGTCACGCTTCGGTCGGCCGACCCCAGGGAAAGCCCGCGCATTCATTTCAATTACATGTCGCACCCCGACGACTGGGCCGAGTTCCGCAAATGCGTGCGACTGACGCGCGAGATCTTCGCCCAGACCGCGTTCGAGCCCTATGTGAATTATGAAATCGAGCCGGGCTCGGCCTGCCAGACCGATGTCGAGATCGATGCGTTCATTCGTGATCATGCCGAAAGCGCCTATCACCCGTGCGGCACCGCGCGCATGGGGATGCGCAGTGACCGGATGGCCGTGGTCGATCCTGAATGCCGGGTGATCGGGGTCGACGGCCTGCGCGTCGCCGACAGTTCGATCTTTCCGCGTGTGACCAACGGCAATCTGAACGCGCCGTCGATCATGACCGGTGAAAAGGCGGCCGATCATATTCTTGGCCGGGGGATGCTGGCGCCGTCGAACCTGCAACCGTGGAAGAGCCCGCGCACGGCGTCCGCGCAACGATAGCCGGGGGCCAGTGCCGTTCGCAGGGTCGGCGGAAAATAGGGCTTCTGACATTTGCCGCCATGAAATAGCTTTGCACCCGGGTGGGGCGGCCCCCCGCCAGCGCATGAAAGTGGGATCATGGACGACAAGGTTAGGGATCTCGCACAGCGATTGCTGAGCATGGGTTATGACGATCTGCCCGAACGCGAGCAGAGGGTCTTGCGCCGGATCGCTGCACGCACCGCGATTTCGCATAACGTGAACGAGAGTTTCCACGAAAAGATGACCTTCGGCGACCGGCTTTCCGATCAGGTCGCCTCGTTCGGCGGATCGTGGCGCTTCATCATCTATTTCGGCTTGGTGATCGCGCTCTGGGTCGTGGGCAACCTCGTGCTTCTGACCCACCCGGTCGACCCCTATCCGTTCATCTTCCTCAACCTGATCCTGTCGCTTCTGGCGGCGATCCAGGCGCCGGTCATCATGATGTCGCAAAACCGGCAGGCGGCAAAGGACCGGGCGGTGGCGGCGCATGACTACGAGGTCAACCTCAAGGCCGAGCTCGAGATCATGAGCCTGCACGAAAAGGTCGACGATATCCGCACCCGCCAGCTTGCCGACCATTTCGCCCGGATCGAGGCCCGGCTCGACCGGATGGCGGGTATCGGCGATGGGCCGGCCAAGGGCTAGCCGGTCATCACCGCCGGGATCAGGCCCCGCAGCGAATTGCCCATCCAGAGCCGGGCCCGGCGAAGATCGGCCGGGTGAAGGCGGCGTTCCCGCGCCGCACCCCGCTCGATCAGTTCGCCGCGAAGACAACCGGGCAGGCAGCCTGCGGTCAGGGGCGGCGTGCACAGCCCGTGGCCCATGTCGACGAACAGATTGCTGATCGTGCCTTCCGCCAGCTCGCCCCGGTCATTGAGGAAAAGAATCTCGTCGACGCCATCGGGCAGGGCGGCGCGGGTGCGGTCATAAAGGGCGCGTTCGGTCGTCTTGTGATGCAAGAGCGGGTCGGTCGCCATCAGCCGGATTGGCGAAAGTGCAATGCGCCAGAGTGGCGGATTCGGGGCGGCGGGGGCACTGCTGAGGTCGATGTCGCCAGCGCGACCCAGGGTTAGGCGCAGGCGCAGCGGGTCCGGGCCGGGCTGTTCGGGCAGCGCCGCGCGGACCTTTTCCGCTTCGTGCGAAAACCCAAGCACGCGCGCACTTTCGGCGAGCCGGGCCAGGTGCCGGTCCAGCCGGGGAAAGGTCGCCCCGTCCCAGCCAAAGGTTTCGATCAGCCTGGTGTCAGGCTGGCAAATCGGGCTTTCCACAGCGCCTCCTCATATTCTCCTGCGGCGGTGCTGTCGGCCACGATCCCGCCGCCGACCCCGAAGCGGGCGATGTCGCCGTCAAGCGTCAGGGTGCGGATGGCGACATTGAAGCTGGAACTGCCGTCGGGCGCAAGCCAGCCGATCGCGCCGCAATAGACGCCGCGCGGGTCGGGTTCCAGTTCACGGATGATTTCCATGGCGCGGATCTTCGGCGCGCCGGTGATCGAGCCGCAGGGGAACAGCGCGCGAAACAGGGCTGAGGGCGGCGTGCCTGGCTGAAGCTGGCCGGTGACGTGGCTGACCATCTGATGAACGGTGGCATAGCTTTCGATCGCGTAAAGTTCGGGCACCCGAACCGTTCCCGGGCGGCAGACACGCGAAATGTCATTGCGTAAAAGATCAACGATCATAAGGTTTTCGGCCCGGTCTTTCAGGCTTTGCTGCAAGCCGATGCGCAGCGCCGCATCGTGGGCGGGGTTGCTGGCGCGCGGTGCCGTGCCTTTCATCGGGCGGGTCTCGATCCGGCCATCGACATCGGTGGCGAAAAACAATTCGGGCGAACGTGACAGGATCGTGGGCAGGCCGGAAAACGCGACATAGGCGCCGTGAGCGACCGGCTGGCGAGTGCGCAGCGCGCCGTAAAGGCCAAGCGCGCTGCCGGTCGCGTCGGCCTGCATCTGCATGGTCAGGTTGGCCTGATAGATGTCGCCCGACGCGATATAGGCAAGGATGCGCGCCAGCGCCGCGCCATGCTCTGCGGCGCTCCAGCCAGCGCGCGCCGGTCCCAGGGTGGCGCCCGTCGCCCCTGACGCGGCGCGCGCCAGAAGTTCGTCGGCAGGTTCCGGGTTGCCATAAACGCCGAAGGCCAGAAGCGGCATCGGTCGATCGGCCGGCATCAGGGGAGCCAGACGCGGTTCCAGAGCGTAGCCGAGCTCATAGCTCGCAAAGCCCGCCAGCCAGTGCCCGGCGGCGCGGGCCCGGTCGAGCGCTTCCAGCGCAGCGTCCACCTCGGCCGCACTGTCGGCGCGAATCGTCGCCAAGGGAGCCAGAAAAAGGGCTGGCAGACCGTGCGGGCCGTTTTCCAGAAGGATCATTTATGTCAATCGGCCAGGTCAGAGGGTTCTTGGGCGTGAAAGAATCGCCCGTCAGACTCGTCGGTTCGCCCGCCGGGTGCAAGCGCCGGGGCCGGCCTATTCGGGGCGATTTGCGCCATCAGCGGCCCGCCCGACGGCTTGATGCTGATCAAGGCCCGCCCGTGACCGACCGGATAGATTGGCTTGAAGCATCGCAACAGTTGGAGAGCGCCCATGTCGCACACCCCCCACGAACTTGCCGCCGAATTTCCCGAACATGCCGCAAAAATCCACACGCTAAAGGCGACGAACACCCATTTCGCCCGCAAACATGACGAATATCACGCCGTCAACAAGCGGCTTCATCGGGCCGAAACCAGGGTCGAGCCGCTTGACGACCTTGCCGAGACCGAACTGCGCAAGCGTCGCGCCATGTTGCGTGACGAGATCGTGGCCCTGCTGGCCATGGCCTGACGGCAGCGGGTCAGCTTATCTCGTAGGGCAAGAGGCCGCGCCGGTTGGGATCGACCCGCAAGCGCCGCTCCAGCGGCGGGATCGATCGCTGGTGGCAATCGGGCCGCTCGCAGATGCGGCAGGAAATGCCGATCGGCTCGTAGGCGCGCGCATTGGTCAAATCGAGGTCGTCGGCATAGACGAGACCCTTGGCGTGGCTCACCTCGCAGCCGAGTGCTATGGCGTAGCGGCGGATGGGCGCGTTGAACGATCCGCCGGGCTTCGACACATCGCGCGCCAGGCAGAGATAGCGCACGCCATCGGGCGTCTCGGCCAGCTGGCGCAGAAACCGGCCGGGGGTCTCAAAGGCACGGTAGACGTTCCAAAGCGGGCAGGCGCCGCCGAAACGGGCAAATTGCAGGCGCGTGGCCGAATGGCGCTTGGTGATGGTGCCGGCCTGATCGACGCGCACGAAGAAGAACGGAATACCCTTGGCGCCCGGCCGTTGCAGGGTGGAAAGCCGGTGCGCCACCTGCTCGATCGAGGCGCCGAACCGGTCGGCCAGCCGCTCCAGATCGTGGCGGGTTTCCTCGGCCGCGGCCAGAAAGGCGCGGTACGGCATGAGCGCGGCCCCGGCGAAATAGTTCGCCAGCCCGATCTTGGCGATGGCACGCGCCGTGTCGGACTGAAAGCGGGCAAGGTCGAGTGTCGCCTCCAGCAGCGGGTCCTGGGTCAGCAGCGCAATCTGATGCAGGATCTGGAACCGCTGGGTCGGGGCGGCGGCGCGGGTGGACAGGACAAGCGTGGTGTCGGTGCGGGTACGCAAGGCGGAAATATCGGAATAAGACAGGTTCAGACCTCGGCCCTCCAGCACCGAAATGGCCCGCGTAACTGGATCTATATGTTTGTTTTCATAGGCAGAAAAATGCTCGGCGGCGCGATCGACCGCATCTATGTAATTGTCGCAATAGTGAAAGAAGTCGCGCACCTCTTCCCAAGGTGACGATCGCGATCCGGCATCGTCGCGCCCCAGAGCCTCGTCCAGCGAGGCGAGCCGTTCGTGGCTTTGCCGATAGGCGCGATGCAGTTCCAGAAAGGCGCGCGCAAAGGCCGGCGCGTTCGATGCCGCAAGCCTGAGATCGGCCAGGGGCGGTGTCACGCCGGCAAAGACCGGATCGGCCAGCGCCTCGCGCATGTCCGACACGATCCGTTCGGCATCGCCGGTGGCAAGTTCGGTCACGTCCAGCCCGAATTCTTGCGCAAGCGCCAAGACCACGGCAGCCGAAACCGGACGGTGGTTGTTCTCCATCTGGTTCAGATAGGGCAGGCTGATCTTCAGCTTGTCGGCAAAGACCTTCTGGGTCACGCTCAGCCGATGTCGCAACTCGCGCAGCTTGGCCCCTGCATAAAGCTTCTGCACCGACATCGGCACCCCCTTTGCAAAGCCGACCGTGGCTTTGCAAAGCGTGCCCGTCAAGTGTCAGATCACCTTGTGGAAGATGAAGAAGGCCCCGAGCGCGATGAAGGCAAAACCGATCGCATGGTTCCAGGTGAAAGGCTCCTTCAGATAGGTCACCGAAAAAACCGCGAAGACCGAAAGCGTGATGACTTCCTGAATCGTCTTCAGCTGGGCGGGAGTAAAGGTCGACGATCCGATCCGGTTCGCCGGGACCTGCAGAAGGTATTCGAAGAAGGCAATTGACCAGCTGACCAGAATGACGATGAAGAGGGGGGTCGCCTTGAACTTCAGATGGCCATACCAGGCGAAGGTCATGAAAATATTCGAGCCGATGAGCAGGCCTATGGTGATGACTGGAATGGGAAGATTGGGCATGATCGGCTCCATTAGAACCGGGCATTCCTAGCGTGGCGGGACGGAAAGCGGAAGGAGCTTGAATTTGCAGTTATTCAATTTGCACTTTGAGTTCTGCCAATATTTTGCAAATTTGCCTGATTTCCCTAGCCAGTGCCGGGGGTGACGCTATGGTGACGGCAAACGGGAGGGGCGACATGGACATTCTGAGCGAGCTCGAGACCCGCCGTGCCGCCGCGCGCCTGGGCGGCGGCCAGCACCGAGTCGACGCGCAGCACGCCCGTGGCAAGCTGACCGCGCGCGAGCGGGTCGAACTGCTTCTGGACGAAGGATCGTTCGAGGAATTCGACATGTTCGTTGCACACCGTTGCACCGATTTCGGCATGGAGGCCGACCGGCCCTCGGGCGACGGGGTGGTGACCGGCTGGGGCACTGTGAATGGCCGCATGGTCTATGTCTTCAGCCAGGATTTCACCGTGTTCGGCGGTTCGCTTTCCGAAACTCACGCCAAAAAAATCTGCAAGATCATGGATATGGCCGTGCAGAACGGCGCGCCGGTGATCGGTCTGAACGACAGCGGCGGTGCCCGCATCCAGGAAGGTGTCGCATCACTGGCCGGCTATGCCGATGTGTTCCAGCGCAATATCATGGCGTCTGGCGTGGTGCCGCAGATCAGCGTCATCATGGGGCCGTGTGCCGGGGGGGCGGTCTATAGCCCGGCGATGACCGACTTCATCTTCATGGTCAAGGACACGTCGTACATGTTCGTGACCGGACCCGATGTGGTGAAAACCGTCACCAATGAAATCGTCACCGCCGAGGAGTTGGGCGGGGCATCGACCCACACGAAGAAATCCTCGGTCGCCGATGGCGCATTTGAAAACGACGTCGAGGCCCTGGCAGAAGTGCGGCGTCTGGTGGATTTCCTGCCCCTCAACAATCGCCAGAAAGCGCCGACCCGCCCCTTCTTCGATGATCCCGCGCGGCTTGAGCCCAGCCTCGATACGCTGATCCCCGACAATCCGAACCAGCCTTACGACATGAAGGAACTGATCCTGAAAATCGCCGACGAGGGTGATTTCTTCGAGATTCAAAAGGATTTCGCGGCCAATATCATCACCGGCTTCGTTCGGCTTGAAGGGCAGACGGTCGGCGTCGTGGCCAATCAGCCGATGGTTCTGGCCGGCTGTCTGGATATTGATTCGAGCCGCAAGGCCGCGCGGTTCGTGCGGTTCTGCGATGCGTTCGAGATTCCGATCCTGACCTTCGTCGATGTGCCCGGCTTTCTGCCGGGGACCGGGCAGGAATATGGAGGGGTCATCAAGCATGGCGCCAAACTTCTCTTTGCTTATGGCGAGGCGACGGTGCCCAAGGTTACGGTCATCACCCGCAAGGCGTATGGCGGGGCCTATGACGTGATGGCGTCGAAGCATCTGCGCGGCGATTTCAACTATGCCTGGCCCACGGCCGAGATTGCCGTGATGGGCGCGAAAGGCGCGGTCGAGATACTGTATCGCGCGGAACTGGCCGACAAGGAGAAGATCGCGCAGCGCACCAAGGATTACGAGAACCGGTTCGCCAATCCGTTCGTCGCTGCCGAGAAGGGGTTCGTCGACGAGGTCATCATGCCCCATTCGACCCGGCGACGGGTGGCGCGGGCCTTTGCTTCGCTGCGTGGCAAAAGCCTGTCCAATCCATGGAAAAAACACGATAATATTCCGCTTTAGGGGATCGGAATGCGCAAAATCCTGGCGCTGGCTCTGCTGCTTGGGTGCGGGGGGCAGGGCCTTTCCGCCGCAGAGGAGATCACGGTGCCGTCTGGCCAGCCCGTTACTTTCATCGACGTTATCCACGATGCGCCGGGGCCCGATGGGTTGACCTATCGGTTCCGGTTCCTCGCGCCCGAGATTGCGCGGGCCAAACGCAAGATCAGCACCGATCAGGCGGCTGACGACATGACCGCGCTATGCAACAGCTACGCGGTGGGGCAGATGTCGAATGTCGGGCCGGTGCCAAGCCAGATCGTCATTTCCCTGTCGGACCGGGTGGTGCCGTTCGGCGAACCGGACCCTGACGCCACGCAATATTTCCAAGCCTACCACATCGACAATGGCGCCTGTGTCTGGGATGGGTTCTGATCATGTGGGCATTCATCCGAAAAGTATGTTTGGCAGGGCGCGGCACATCCGCTACGCTGGCCCCAGTCGGCCGGCCAAGGAGCGTGTCATGGCAAAACCCCTTGTTTCAGTGGCCCTTATGGTTGCCCTGCTTGCCTCTTGCGCTGCGCCAAAGCCGGAAACGGCCTATGTCGAGGCGCCTGTCGCCACGGCGCCCTGACGCGTTCGGCGCTGCCGCCGTGCGCCCGAACCGGGGGCGCGCTGCATGTTGAAGCATCGCGGTTTCCCGGGCCGGTTGCCGGGGACAGATCATCAGTTCGTCATCCGCCGGGCCAACGACAAGGGCGCATCGAAATTGATCGCGCGGGAACGCTACCGTGACCGCAGCTTTTCCGACCGGCAGGCCGATCAGGGCTTCATGGCCGCCCTTTGGGAACATTTCGGCGAAGAGCCTTTCGAGCGTGGCAATCTCGACGCCGGCCGCCTGTCATGGTTTTTCGGGCGCGAAGTGATTCCTGCGGAAGATCCATTCGACCCTGAAAGTTACGACGCGCTTCTGAAAATTGATCTCCGGCGCGCAAGGGCTGCGTTCCCCGAGCTTTTCGACGGGGGCGAATAGGCATGTTTTCGCGCAACTCTGGCGAATATTGGCGGCAAGCTGCCGACAGGTTCCGTCGCGGCAACTTTGCATTTGCCAGAGCATGCGGCCTGGCTCATCCTTCTTCACGGGTCTCGCAAGTTTGCACCCTCGGGACTCTTGTTTGTCAAAACCGTTACCCTTCCCCTTATGGGTGGTCTGGTCATTTTTCGGCCAGGCCACCTTTGGGTGTTTACGCTCGGCGGTCTTGTGCCGAGGTGCGTCGCCGGGGCTTTCGGGGCCGCGCGGATCAGGCTAGGATTGCCGGCACAAAACCTGTTTCTGGAGGCCGAGCACCATGTCGAAAATCAAACTTCTTGCCGGACTTGCTGTCCTGGTCGCTCTTGCGGCCTGTGATCAGCCGGGCTACGGCGGCAACGGTTATGGCCGCAGCCGCCCGATCAGCGCAAACTGTGCCGCCCTTGGTGCGGTCGGTGGCGCGGCTCTGGGCGCTGCGACCAAGAACAATATCGCCGAAAGCGCCATCGTTGGTGGCGTCGGCGGTGCGCTCGCGGGCAACGCGGGCCTTTGCAACTGATCTGACCGGCGCCCCGCGGGGCGTCCTCAAACCATCCACAGAAGCCATCGGGGCCGTGACGCCCCGGTGGCTTTTTCTTTACGCCTGACGGGAAGGGCCACGATGTTCAAGAAGATCCTGATCGCCAACCGGGGCGAGATCGCCTGCCGGGTCATCAAGACCGCCCACAAGATGGGGATCAAGACGGTGGCGGTCTATTCCGACGCCGACCGCAATGCCCTGCATGTCAAGATGGCGGACGAGGCGGTGCATATCGGCCCCGCGCCGGCGAACCAGTCTTATATCGTCATCGACAAGATCATGGCCGCGATCCGTCAAACCGGGGCCGAGGCCGTGCATCCGGGCTATGGATTTCTGTCGGAGAACATGAACTTCGCGGCGGCACTTGAAAAGGAAGGTGTGGTTTTCATCGGCCCGCCGAGCCCGGCGATCGAGGCGATGGGCGACAAGATCACCTCGAAGAAGCTGGCGCAAGAGGCGGGCGTTTCGACGGTGCCGGGCTATATGGGGCTGATTGCCGACGCGGACGAAGCGGTGAAGATTTCCGGCCAGATCGGCTATCCGGTGATGATCAAGGCCAGCGCCGGGGGCGGCGGCAAGGGTATGCGTATCGCCTGGAACGATGCCGAGGCGCGCGAGGGGTTCCAGTCATCCAAGAACGAGGCGGCGGCGAGCTTTGGCGATGACCGGATCTTCATCGAAAAGTTCGTGACCCAGCCCCGCCATATCGAAATTCAGGTGCTGGCCGACAAGCATGGAAACTGCGTCTATCTGCACGAGCGGGAATGCTCGATCCAGCGGCGAAACCAGAAGGTGATCGAAGAGGCGCCGTCGCCGTTCCTCGATCCGGTGACGCGCAAGGCGATGGGCGAACAGGCCTGCGCCCTGGCCCGCGCGGTGGGCTATACGTCGGCCGGAACGGTCGAATTCATTGTCGATGGCGACCGCAACTTCTATTTCCTTGAAATGAACACGCGTTTGCAGGTCGAGCATCCGGTGACCGAGCTGATTACCGGGGTCGATCTGGTCGAACAGATGATCCGCGTCGCCCACGGCGCGCCGCTGCCCTTTGCGCAAGCCGATCTGACGATCAACGGCTGGGCGATGGAAAGCCGTCTTTACGCCGAAGACCCCTATCGGGGTTTCCTGCCGTCGATCGGGCGGCTGACACGCTATCGACCCCCGGCCGAAGTAGTGACGCCTGCCAAGGTCGTCAGGAACGATACCGGCGTTTTCGAGGGTGGCGAGATAAGCATGTATTACGATCCGATGATCGCCAAGCTTTGCACCTGGGGCCCGGATCGCGCGGCGGCGATTGAAAACATGCGTGTGGCGCTCGACACATTCGAGGTCGAGGGGATCGGGCATAACTTGCCTTTCTGCTCAGCGGTGATGGACCATCCACGCTTTGTCAGCGGCAATATCACCACCGCCTTCATCGCCGAGGAATACCCTGACGGTTTTGCCGGCGCGACATTGGATGATGCCATGCTGCGCCGGATCGCCGCGGCGACGGCGGCAATGAACCGGGTGGCCGAAATTCGCCGGGCGCGCATCTCGGGCACCCTCGGCAACCATGAACGCCATGTCGGCGATGATTGGGTGGTAAGTTTGCAGGGTGCTGAATTTGCGTTAAAAATCTCCGCTGACCGGGATGGGGCGACGGTGCATTTCGCTGATGGCGCGGGCCTGCGCGTCCGTTCGGGCTGGCGGCCGGGCAATCCTTTGGCCGAGCTGACGGTCGACGGATCGCCGCTGGTTCTGAAGGCCGCCAAGATTTCCGGCGGTTTTCGCATCCGCACCCGGGGCGCCGATCTCAAGGTGCATGTCCGCACTCCGCGTCAGGCGTGCCTGGCCAAGCTCATGCCCGAAAAGCTGCCGCCCGATACATCGCGTTTCCTTCTGTGCCCGATGCCCGGCCTGATCGTGAAGATCAGCGTCGAAGAGGGGCAAGAGGTGCAGGAAGGCCAGGCGCTGGCCACGGTCGAGGCGATGAAGATGGAAAACATCCTCAAGGCTGAGCGCAAGGGGCGCGTGAAAAAGATCAGCGCGGCACCGGGGGCGAGCTTCAGGGTCGACGAAGTCATCATGGAATTCGAGTGAGGACGCAGCGATGACCGGCAAACTGGAAAACTGGCGCGCGCTGGTGGGGAAAGAACTGAAGGGCAAGGCGCCCGAGGATCTGGTCTGGCAGACGCTTGAAGGGATATCGGTCAAGCCGGTCTATACGGCCAGCGATACGGCCGGGCTGCCGCAGATGGCCGAGTTGCCGGGGATTGCGCCCTTTACCCGCGGGGTCCGGGCGACGATGTATGCCGGCCGGCCCTGGACGATCCGCCAATATGCGGGATTTTCGACCGCCGAGGAAAGCAACGCCTTTTACCGCAAGAACCTTGCCGCCGGGCAGCAGGGCGTGTCGGTCGCGTTCGATCTGGCCACCCATCGGGGCTATGACAGCGATCATCCACGCGTGGTTGGCGATGTCGGCAAAGCCGGTGTGGCGATCGACAGTGTCGAGGACATGAAGATCCTGTTCGACGGCATCCCGCTCGATCGGGTGTCGGTGTCGATGACGATGAACGGCGCGGTCATTCCGGTTCTGGCCAGCTTCATCGTTGCGGGCGAGGAGCAGGGGGTGGATCGCAGCCTTTTGTCGGGCACCATTCAGAATGACATTCTGAAGGAATTCATGGTGCGCAACACCTATGTCTATCCGCCCGAGCCGAGCATGAGGATCGTCGCGGATATCATTGAATATACGGCGAAAGAAATGCCGAAGTTCAATTCGATCTCGATTTCGGGCTATCACATGCAAGAGGCGGGTGCGAACCTGGTGCAGGAACTGGGCTTCACCCTGGCGGACGGCCGCGAATATGTGAAGACCGCCATTGCGCGGGGCATGGATGTCGACGATTTCGCTGGGCGGTTGTCGTTCTTTTTTGCCATCGGCATGAATTTCTTCATGGAGGCGGCTAAACTGCGTGCCGCCCGGTTGCTCTGGCACCGGATCATGACCGAATTCGGGGCGAAAAAGACCGCCAGCCTGATGCTGCGCACCCATTGCCAGACGTCGGGCGTGTCATTGCAGGAACAGGACCCCTACAACAACGTGATCCGCACCGCCTATGAGGCGATGAGCGCGGTTCTGGGTGGGACGCAGTCGCTGCACACCAATGCGCTGGACGAGGCGATGGCGCTGCCGACCGAATTCTCGGCGCGAATTGCGCGCAATACCCAGTTGATCTTGCAAGAAGAAACTGGGATCGTCCATGTCGTCGATCCGCTCGCCGGTTCCTATTATGTGGAAAGCCTGACGACCGAACTGGCCGACAAGGCCTGGGCGCTGATCGAAGAGGTCGAGGCGATGGGGGGCATGACCAAGGCGGTCGCGTCGGGCATGCCCAAGCTCCGGATCGAGGAATCCGCCGCGCGGCGGCAGGCGATGATCGACCGGGGCGAAGAGGTCGTGGTAGGCGTGAACAAATACAAGCCCACGCGTCAGGACCCGGTCGAAATACTTGATGTCGACAATGTCGCGGTGCGCGAGGCGCAGGTGGCGCGGCTGAACGCGATCCGCGCGGTGCGCGACCAGGCGGCCTGCGATGCGGCGCTGGTTGAGGTCGAGTTTCGCGCCGGCCACGGCGGCAATCTTCTGGAAGCGGCAGTCGCGGCGGCGCGGGCGCGGGCAACGGTGGGGGAAATCAGCATGGCGATGGAAAAGGTGTTCGGCCGCCACCGGGCCGAAGTCAAGACGCTCGCCGGGGTCTATGGCAGCGCCTATGAGGGCGACGAAGGTTTTGCCGCGATCCAGAAGGATGTCGAGGCCTTCGCCGAGGAAGAGGGCCGCCGGCCCCGGATGCTGGTCGTCAAGATGGGGCAGGACGGGCATGACCGGGGCGCCAAGGTGATTGCCACGGCGTTCGCCGATATCGGTTTCGACGTTGACGTCGGCCCGCTGTTCCAGACGCCCGAGGAAGCCGCGCAGGACGCAATCGACAATGACGTGCATGTGGTCGGGATTTCCAGCCAGGCAGCGGGCCACAAGACCCTGGCCCCGAAACTGGTCGAGGCTTTGGCCGCCGCCGGGGCCGGCGAGATCATCGTCATCTGCGGCGGGGTCATTCCGCAGCAGGATTACGACTTCCTGAAAAAAGCGGGGGTCAGGGCGATCTTCGGGCCGGGAACGAATATTCCGGCGGCGGCGAAGGACATTCTTGCCCTGATCCGTGCAACGCGCGCCGTATGAGCGACACTACTCGGCGGGGGCCGCCGCTGGGTCGGCGGGCCGCGGCGCCGGGGCAAATCGAAGCACGACAAAGCCGAGAAACGCCGAAATCGCCGAGGCCGTCAACACGCCCAATCGCACGTCATTTGAACGGGCGATATCAGAAAAGCTGAGCCCGCCAATGAACAGAGACATCGTGAACCCTATGCCGGCAAGGCAGGCTATGCCGTAAACATGGCGCCAGCTTGCCCCGGCAGGCAGGCGTGCCGCACCAGCCCGCACCAGAAGCCATGTTGCCCCGAGGACACCGATTTGCTTGCCGATGACAAGGCCGGCGGCAATGCCAAGCGGCAGAGGGGCGAACAGCGCGGCAAGCGTCAACCCTTTCAGCAGCACTCCGGCGTTGGCAAAGGCAAAGATCGGAACGATCAGCAAATTGACGTAAGGTGTCAGCGCATGCTCCAAGGCATGCAGCGGCGACTTGCCGTAATGGTCCCTGAGCGGGATGAAAAAGGCCGTCAACACACCGGCAAGTGTCGCATGGACGCCCGATTTCAGGACGAGGACCCACAAGATGACGCCCAAGAGGATGGCAGGACCAACCCTGTGCGCGCGGGCAAGGTTCAGCGCAAGCAACCCGGCAATTGGCGCCAAGGCAAAGAGCAGGTACTCGACGTGCAGGTCATGCGTGTAAAACAGCGCGATGATCAGGATCGCGCCAAGATCGTCAAGGATGGCAAGCGTCAGCAGGAATATCTTGAGGCTGGCGGGGGCGTTTTTGCCGACCAGCGCCAGAATCCCGACCGCAAACGCTATGTCGGTCGCCGCCGGAATTGCCCACCCCCGGACCGTTACCGGGTCGGACCAGTTGAAGACCAGATAGATCAGCGCAGGCACGAACATGCCGCCAAGTGCCGCTATCCCCGGCAACATCACATCGCGTGGATTCTTGAGCTTGCCTTCCAGAATCTCGCGCTTCAGTTCCAGCCCGATCAGAAAAAAGAAGACCGCCATCAGGCCGTCGTTGATCCACAGGATAAGCGGTTTCGACAGCCCGCCGCCATCCAGCAGGATGGAAAAAGTCTTGTCCAACGCGGCGTAGTAGGCGGCACTCAACCCCGAATTGGCGGTCAGCAGCGCCAGCACAGCCGCCAGCATCAAAAGCACGCCGGGGGTGGCCTCGTGTCGCGCGAAGCGGGTAAAGGTCGCAATAAGCGGCATGAGGCGGTCCCGGCTGGTTCAAGATGGCTTTGGCAAGAGATGGGCCATCAGGCCATGATGTCAACGGTGCAACCGGAACTGCGGCACATTTGCAGCAAGTGGCCGCTGCACTAGGGTTGGGTGAAATGGGGGTGGTGCGGTGTTCGAGCTCGATCATATCGCGGTATCCGCGGCAACGCTTGGCGAAGGTGTCGCTTATGTCGAAGCCGCGCTCGGCGTCGCCCTGGCGGGTGGAGGGCAGCACCCTTACATGGGCACGCACAACCGGGTGCTGGGTCTTGGCCCGACCGATTATCTGGAGGTGATCACCATCGATCCGGCTGCGCCGCCGGTGCCCCGTCCGCGCTGGTTCCGGCTGGACGAATTTTCGGGCCGGCCCCGGCCGACGAACTGGATTTGCCGCGTCGGAAACCTTGTGGAAGCGCTGACGGCGGCACCGGCGGGCGCGGGCCGCCCGGTCGATCTGGAGCGGGGGGCGTTTCGCTGGCGCATGGGCGTGCCGGAGGGCGGGCGGCTGCCGTTCGATGAAGCTTTTCCGGCGCTGATCGAATGGCGGGGGCCGCGCCCGCAGGATCGGCTGGCGGATGCGGGCTGCCGTTTGACCCGGCTCGAGGTGGCGCACCCCGAGGCGGGGGCGCTTGAAAAGGTGGTGCGGCTTGCCGACCCCCGGGTGGTTTTCACGGTCGGGCCGGCGGGCTTGCGGGCGACGATCGCCACCCCGCACGGGGTCAGGGTGCTGGAATGATCCTACGGCCGGCAGAGTCGCGCGACGGGGGCGCCATTTTGGCGATCTGGAACCCGATCATCCGCGAGACGATCATCACCTTTTCGTCCGAGGAAAAGACCGCAGAAAGCCTGAGCGAGATGATCGCGGCCCGGCGGGCGGCGGGGCACGAATTCCTGGTGGCCGATGACGGGGGGCGCGTCCTTGGCTTTGCGACTTATGCCCAGTTTCGCGGCGGCAACGGCTATGCTCATGCGATGGAACATACGATCATTCTGGGCGCGGCGTCGCGGGGCAGGGGCGTCGGGCGGGCGCTCATGGTCGCGATCGAGGCGCATGCCCGGGCGGCGGGCGCACACCGGCTTGTCGCCGGCGTGTCGGGTGAAAATGCCGCCGGCGTCAGCTTTCACGAAGCGCTCGGCTTTCGCACTCTGACGCGCATTTCCGAGGTCGGGCGCAAGTTCGGCCGTTGGCACGATCTGGTCCTGATGATGAAATGCCTGTGATCGTGGCTGACATTGTGCTGCGCTGCGGCTAATCTTCGGCCATGTCGCTCTGGACCCGCATCGCCGAAGCCCTGTCCGCGCTCGCCAAGGGCGAGGGCCTCGCGGCTGTGTTCGAACGGCTGAAGGCGCCGCCAGAGCGCACGGTGGCCTTCACCATCGCGGTGATTGCGCTGGGTGCCAAGATGGCCAAGGCCGACGGACAGGTGACACGCGACGAGGTGCGGGCCTTTCGCGCGGTCTTCGCCATACCGCGCGAGGAAGAGGCGAACGCGGCGCGGGTGTTCAACCTTGCCCGGCAGGATGTAGCGGGGTTTGACGCCTATGCCCGCAAGATCGCGGCGATGTTCGGGCCCGGCGACAGGGTGCTGGTCGATCTGACCGAGGGGTTGTTTCACATTGCGCTGGCCGACGGCACCTATCATCCGCACGAAGATGCCTTCCTGCGCGAGGTGGCGCGGATCTTCGGCCTGTCGGACCGGTGTTTCCGGGCGCTTCAGGGGCGGTTCGTTCCCGATCTGGAGCCCGACCCCTACGATGTTCTGGGGGTCGCCCCTGACGCGCCGATGGATCAGGTGAAGGCCGCCTGGCGACAGGCAGTGCGCGACAGCCACCCCGACCGGCTGGCAGCGCGCGGGGTGCCGCCCGAGGCGGTGCGGCTGGCCGAACACCGGCTGGTAGCATTGAACCGCGCCTGGGAAGAGATTTCGCGCAAGAAGGCCGCCTGAGCCGATGCGCATCGCCACCTATAATGTCGAATGGTTCGTGAACCTCTTCGACGTGCGAGGCCGGCTGCTCTACGACAACGAACGCTCGTCGCGCTACGAGGTGACGCGGGCCGAGCAACTCGATGCCCTGGGTGCGGTCTTTCGCGCCCTCGACGCGGACGCGGTGATGATCGTCGAGGCGCCCGACAACAACCGCCACCGCAAGACGGTGCCGATGCTCGAAGCGTTTGCGGCGCGCTATGCCTTGCGCTGCAACCGCGCGCTTCTGGGGTTCGAGAACGACACGCAGCAGGAAATCGCGCTGCTATATGATCCTGCGGCGCTGAGCGTTCGCCACGATCCACGCGGCGGCGGCGCGGGCGAGGCCCCGCGTTTCGACCAGTCGAACCTTTTGGACATTGACCAGGACGGAACCCTGGACCGGGTGACCTTCAACAAGCCGCCCCTGGAGATTGCCGCCCGGTCGGCATCGGGGTTCGACTTTCGCATGATCGGCGTGCATGCCAAATCGAAGAACGCGCGGGGGGCGGCGAACGACGACCAGGAGCGCAAGCTTGCCATCGAGAATCGCCGCAAGCAACTGGCCGAGTGCCTGTGGATACGCCAGCGGGTTCTTGAACATTTGGCCGCGCATGACCCCCTGATGGTGATGGGCGATCTGAACGACGGGCCGGGGCTCGACAAATATGAAAAGCTTTTCGGCCGGTCTGGGGTCGAGGTGCTTCTGGGCTGGGACGAGCCGCGGGCCATACGCCTTTTTGACCCCCATGCGCGCATCGCCATCGGCAAGAAACTGGCTGCCGCCCCGACCACCGCGCGCTTCTATCTCGATGACGAGAAACGGTTTTTTTCGGCGCTTCTCGACTACATCATGGTGTCACCCGATCTGCGGGCGCGGGCGCCGAAATGGCGGATATGGCATCCTTTCGACGATCTCGAATGCTACTGCGACCCGTCCCTGCGCGAGTCGCTTTTGCGGGCGTCCGATCATTTCCCGGTCAGCATAGAGCTGCCGATCTGACCGGCGCGGCTGTTTTCGGCCGCGTTTTTCAGCTATGAAGGCACCATGGCGTTTCTGCACCGCAGCCTTCTCTGTCTCTGCCTTGCGGCCAGCCCGGTGCTGGCCGATGGCCCCCCGCCGTCGATCGACGGGGGGATTGACCTTCTCGATCGGGGTGCGCGGATGCTCTTGCGGTCGCTCCTCGATCAGGCCGATCCGGCCTTGCGCGATTTTCGGGACGGGATGGGCGATCTGGTCACGCGCATGGGACCGGCGCTGCGCGAGCTTGCCGGAAAGATCGACGATCTTCGCAATTACGACCCGCCGGTGATGCTACCGAACGGCGATATCATCCTGCGCCGCCGGGTTCCGCTTGGCCCGCCAACCCATGCGCCGGACGGGTCGGGCCAGATCGAACTTTAGGCGTCCTGGGTCAGCGCGGGCGTATCGGTGACGACTTCGGCCGTGGCCCCCAGGGCATCGGCCAGCGACTGGAAGCGGGCCTGCGCCACTTCGCCGAAAAGCGCCTGTGACCCGCGGTTGAGCCGGATCATAAGGCGTTTGCCGATCGCATCATAGTCGAGCGTTCCGGCCTTTTCCGGCGACTGGGCCGACAACATGGCGCCAAAGCGCATGGCCTTGCCCAGAACCTCGGCTTCCTGGATTTCGGCCGGCGGCAGAAGCGCGAACAGGGGTTCGAGCCGCGACCCGGCGCGAGAGTTCTTGTAGCGGTGCAACAGCGCCAGGCCCAGAAACACGCGTTCGCCATGGCTGAGCCCGCCAAGATTGGCGCGGGTGGCATTGTCGAAACAAAGCTCGGCCCGATAGTCAGGATGGGCGCGCCAGGTCGTGTCATGCAGGAGACAAGCGGCCTTTATCATGCGCTGACGCGCTGCTGGCACATCGCGGAAGAGCGGGTGGAGGAAGTTGTAGAGCTTCTTGCCGAACCCCGGCATCCGCGACATGGTCTGTTCGGCGTGGCGGCAGGCCTCGACCAGGGGATCGCGGCGGCGCAGCCGGTCGGGCATCTGTTCGTAAAGAAGCCCCTCGCGGATGCCATAGGACGACACGTCGATCTCGGTGGGCTTGAAGGTTTCGACCAGTTTCTTCAGCACCAGGCTCGCCAGCGGCACAAGATCCATTCGCGCCTGCGACGTGCCGGTTTTTGTGCGCAACACGGCCATGTCGCTCTTGCCGATCCAGGCGATTGTGTCGAGCAGCGATTGCGGGTCCATCCGATATTCGTGCAGGACCGTCATCGGGTAATGGCGCCGCTCCATGTCGAGCCGCGCGATCGCCCGCCAGGACCCGCCGACCAGATAGATCCGTTCGTGATGGGTGCCCATCTCTTCGGCCAGATCGCGCATGGTGCCGTCGATGAATTTGGTCAGGCCGGATTTGCCGCCGCCCACCTGCTGAAGCCGGAACGGGCCCAGGGGCGAGGTGACACGGCGCCCGACCATGCCGTCGGCCAGTTCGGCCAGTTCCATCGAATTGCCGCCCATGTCGCAGACCAGGCCCTGTGCCTCGGGCCAGCCCAGCAGCACGCCCTGGGCGGACAGGCGCGCCTCTTCGGCACCGTCGATGACCCAGAGCTTCAAGCCGGTTTCCGCTTCGACCTGATGGCGGAACGCGTCGCCGTCGGCGGCTTCGCGCACGGCAGCGGTTGCGACACAGGTCAGCGGCGGCAGGTCCATGCCGCGGGCCAGTTCGGCAAACCGCTTGAGGGCGGCGAGGGCGCGCTCGCGCCCGGACGGATTCAACCGTCCGGTTTCGGCCAGCCCCTGGCCGAGGCCGGCCATGATTTTTTCATTGTAGAAATAGGCCGGGCTGCGGGCCGCGCCGTCGAACACCACAAGCCGGATCGAGTTCGACCCGACATCGACCACGCCCACCCGTTCGAGCGCCCGCGCCGACGGATCGTCGAAAAGCGGATGCCCAAAGGGAACTCCGTCCTCGGCCGGAAGGTCGGACCTTTTCTTCATGCGCGATCTCCGCTGGCGGCAGTCACAGATTCCCCGCCGTCAGACTAGCCGGTCTGCGCGTCGGGCGCAAAGGCGGAAGCGACGGAAAGGCATTGAATATAGTTGCCAAAGGCTTGCCCGGCCTCACAGATTTTACGGCTGGCCTTCGTTCCCGGCGCCTGCGCCTTTCGCCAAACCGGCGCCCGCATTGCCGGGCGGGCCTCAATCGAGCGTATGGGCCAACTTCGGCACATCCTTGGCCCCCGCCGAGCCCCGACCCGACAGCGACGGGTTTTCCATGAAGAAGCGATGGCAGTTGAACAGATCGTCGCGCCCTTCGGGCAGATCGCGCAGATAGCGCCCGTCGGGTTGCAGCACCCAGCTTTGCGCCTCGTCCGCAAGGTTTGCAGCCATGATCTGGCTGACGATCTGCGCCTTGACCGTATCGTTCCTGATCTCGACCAGCGTTTCCACCCGCCGGGTCAGATTGCGCCCCATCCAGTCGGCCGACGAGATGAAGACGCGCGCCTTTCGGGACGGCAGCCCATGACCGTTGCCGAAACAGATGATGCGGCTGTGCTCCAAAAACCGCCCGACGATCGACTTGACGCGGATATTTTCGGAAAGTCCGGCAATGCCCGGCCTCAAGCCGCAGATGCCACGGATCACCAGCTGGATCTTCACACCCGCCTGGCTTGCCGCATAAAGCGCGTCGATGATGTCGGGCTCGATCACCGAATTCAGCTTGGCCCAGATTGCGGCCGGACGACCGGCGCGGGCATGGTCGGCCTCGGCCGCGATCATCTCGAGCAGGCGCGGTTTCAGGGTGATCGGCGAGATTGCAAGGTTTTCAAGCCCTTCGGGCTGCACGTAGCCCGACAGGTAGTTGAAGACCTTGGTCGCATCGCGCCCAAGGGCCGGGTCGCAGGTGAAAAGCGAAAGATCGGTGTAGATGCGCGCGGTGATCGGGTGGTAATTGCCGGTGCCATAGTGGGTATAGGTGACAAGATTGTCGCCCTCGCGCCTGACCACGGTCGAGATCTTGGCATGGGTCTTGTAGTTGGTAAAACCATAGACCACATGGGCGCCCGACCGCTCCAGCCGGCGTGACTGGCGGATGTTCGCGGCCTCGTCGAAGCGCGCCTTCAGTTCGACCAGCGCCGTCACCGATTTACCGGCATCCGCAGCCTCGCAGAGTGCGGTCACGATCGGGCTGTCGTTCGACGTGCGATACAGCGTCTGCTTGATCGCCAGCACGTTCGGGTCGGCGGCCGCCTGGGCCAGGAAGCGCACCACCATGTCGAATGTTTCGTAAGGATGATGCAGCAGCATGTCCTTTTGCCGGATGGCGGCGAACATGTTGCCTTCATGGTCCTGCACCCGTTCCGGCACGCGCGGGGTGAAGGACGGCCATTGCAGGTCGCGGCGGCTGTCGAGCACCAGCTCTTTCAAATCCGCCATGCCGACCAGGCCCTTGACCTCGACCACCTCGTCAGCGGTCACGCCAAGTTCTTCCATAATGAGCGCCCGCAACCCGTCGGGCGCGCCAGCGGTTATCTTCATGCGGATCACAAGGCCGCGCCGCCGGCGTTTCAGCGCCGTCTCGAATTCGCGCACCAGATCCTCGGCCTCGTCCTCGACCTCCAGATCGCTGTCGCGCAGGACGCGAAAGGCACAGTGGCCCGTGTCGCGGTAACCGGGAAAGAGCGAGCCGAGATGGAGGAGCAGAAGCTCTTCCAGCGGCAGGAACCGCGTGCCGCCCGGCAGAGCGATGAACCGGCGGATCTGCTGGGGGATCGGCAAGAGCGCCTGCATCCGCCGCCCGTCGGTGGCGCGTTCCAGTTCCAGCGCCAGCGAAAAGCCGGCGTTGGGGATGAACGGAAACGGGTGCGCCGGGTCGATGGCCAGGGGCGACAGAACCGGGAACACCTTGTTCAGGAAGTAGTCGGCCAGGAACGTCTCGTCCCGCCGGGTCAGCTTGCCGCGGGTCAGAAGGCTGATGCCCGCCGCTTCCATTTCGCGCTTGAGCCGGGTCCAGACGGTCTGTTGGGTGGCCATCAGGCGGCGGGCATCTTCGTCGATCAGCAAAAGCTGTTGGGCGGGGCTGCGTCCGTCATCCGAAGGCAGGGCGTTGCCGGCGCGGGCAAGCTCGCGCAGGCCCGCGACGCGCACGGTGTAGAATTCGTCAAGGTTGGTGGCCGAGATCGACAGGAACCGCAGGCGTTCGAGCAAGGGCACGCGCGGGTTGCGGCTTTCGTCCAGGACCCTCCAGTTGAAGGCAAGCCAGCTCAGTTCGCGGTTGAAGAAACGCTTCGGGCCGGCGAAATCGGCAGCGGGCAGATGCGCGGGCTCGGCAAAGGGCGCCTTGAGAAAATCGGCCTGGGTCATTTCGGGTCTGTTCGCAGTCTCGATTTATGGCCGGGACATCATTGCGCGGGTGGCGGGGGCAAGTCCAGCATGTCGGCAGCGAGCGCGCGCCCGACCGGCCGGCCCTCGGCCAGCGCGCGGGCGTCGAGGGCGGCCACGATGGCGCGGGCGGCGGCGAACGAACGGTCGATACGCGTGACGAGATAAGCGATCAGGGTCGGTGGCGCCGCGATCTGGCGGTCGGCGAAAAGCTTGACCAGCACTGCCGCCAAAAGCGCGTCATCGGGTGGCTGAAGCCGGGCAAGGGCGGTCGCCTCCATCCGGCTGGCCAGATCGGCGAGCGCAAGACCCCATTCGCGCGGCGCGCTGCGGGCGGTCAGCAAAAGCCGCGCCCCCGAGGCGAGCGCCAGGTTGTGCAGGTGGAATAGCGCCGTTTCGCCGGCCTGGTTGCCGGCGATCCGGTCTGCGTCCTCGACGACAAGGGCGCGCGACTGGGCAAGCGCCGCCATATCGGCCCCGACAAGTTCGGCGGCACCGGTCAGTCGCGCCGCATGCGTCTGGGCCCAGACCGCCGCGAGATGGCTTTTGCCCGACCCGTCGGGTCCGACCAGCAGGCATTTGCCCATCGGCCAACCATCGGGGGCATCAAGGGCGGCCAGAGCCTCGGCGTTGGACGGCGAGACGAAGAAATCGTCGCGTCCCTGTGCGGCGCGCACCGGCAGTTCGAATGTCAGTTGGCGCGACATGTCAGCGCCCGTCCGAGCCCGGGTCTTGCAGGGGTTCGCCGGTAATGCCCTGATAGAGGCGGCTTTTCAGATATTGGCCGACGCCGAAGCGGGCCAGAACCCCAAGCGCCGCCGCGACCGGCACCGCCACCAGCATCCCGACAAATCCGAAGACAGTGCCAAAAGCCGACAGTGCGAAAAGAAGCCAGACCGGGTGCAGCCCGACCGATTTGCCGACCAGGCGCGGGGTGATGACATTGCCTTCCATGAACTGCCCGACCGCGAAGATCGCCGCGACGATGCCGATATGGACCCATTCGCCCCAGAACTGATACAGCGCCAGACCTAGCGCCAGCGTGCCGCCGATCAGCGCGCCGACGTAGGGGATGAAGGTGACAAGCCCGGCGATCGCCCCGACGATCAGGCCGAATTGCAACCCCGCCAGGATCAGCGCCACCGCGTAGAAGGTGCCGAGGATCGCACAGACCGACACCTGGCCGCGCACGAACCCGGCAAGCACCCGGTCGACATCGCGGGCCAACTGGCGCACGGTTTCCTGATGATCGCGCGGCAGCCAGTTGTCGATGGCGGCGACCATATGATCCCAGTCGAGCAGCAGGTAGAAGGCCACCACCGGCACGACGACGATGAAGACGACGGCATTGATGACCGTCATCGCCGAACTGAGCAGGCCGCTGGCCAGTTCGCCCCCGCGCGACTGGATGGTGCGGCCGATGGCGGCGAGCGTGTCGCGAACCACGCTGTCATTGTTCATGATCTGCGGGAATTTCCCGGTCAGGACATTCCCAAGCTCGCCCACTATGGTGGGGGCGGCATTGACCAGCTGCACCAGTTGGCGCACCAGCATCGGCACGATCAGAAGTGCCAGCATCGCAAATCCGAGAAGGGCTATGATCGAGATCGTGCCAGTGGCCGCAGCGCGCGAAAGGCCGGCCCGCTCCAGCCGGTCGGCTACCGGGTCGAGAAAATAGGCGATGGCCCCGCCGACCAGGAACGGCAACAGCACATTGCCAAGCCCCCAGAGCAGCAGAAGAAAGACCGCCGCCGCGATCCCCCAATATGTGGCCTGCTGTCTGATCGGCAACGACATGCCGCCTTCCCTAGAGCCCGCTTGCGCGGTCCATGTAAGACTTTCGCGGCCCAAGCACAACCGCGCCGGGGCCCCGGCCGGCTCCCTTGCCTCGCGGTCGGGTTTCGCATAAGCGAGAACCCACCCCACTTGCCAGCGAAAGTGCCCGACATGCGCCTTACCCGCTATTTCCTGCCGGTTCTGAAGGAAAATCCCGCCGATGCGCAGATCGTGTCGCACCGCTACATGCTGCGCGCCGGAATGATCCGCCAGCAGGCTGCCGGGATCTATTCGTGGCTGCCGCTCGGCTACCGGGTTCTGAAGCGGATCGAGCAGATCGTGCATGAGGAACAGCAGCGCGCCGGGCACATCCCGCTTCTGATGCCCACCCTGCAACCCGCCGATCTCTGGCGCGAAAGCGGCCGCTACGACGATTACGGCGAAGAGATGCTGCGTATCAAGGACCGCCACGGGCGCGACATGCTCTATGGGCCGACCAACGAAGAGATGATCACCGACATCTTCCGCGCCCATGTGACCAGCTATAAGGAATTGCCGCTGACGCTTTACCACATCCAGTGGAAGTTCCGCGACGAGGTGCGCCCGCGGTTCGGCGTGATGCGCGGCCGCGAGTTCCTGATGAAGGACGGCTACAATTTCGATCTTGACCGCGATGCAGCGCTGCATGCGTACAACCGCCACATGGTCAGCTATCTGCGGACCTATGAACGCATGGGCCTGACCGCGATCCCGATGCGCGCGGCCTCCGGGCCGATCGGCGGCGACAATACCCACGAGTTCCTCGTTCTCGCCGCGACCGGCGAAAGCGAGGTTTTCTTCGACAGCGCGGTGACCGACCTGAAGCTGGGCAACCGCAGCGTGAACTATGACGACCGGGCCGAGGTGGCCGCGATCTGCCAGGAATTCACCACTCTTTACGCGCGCACCGACGAGACGCATGATCAGGCATTGTTCGACACCATTCCCGAAGCCCGCCGCAAGGTGGCGCGCGGGATCGAGGTGGGGCAGATCTTCTACTTCGGCACCAAGTACTCCGAGGCGATGGGGGCGACGGTTGTCACCCCCGACGGCTCACGGGTGCCGGTCGAGATGGGCAGCCACGGCATTGGCGTTTCGCGGCTTCTGGGCGCGATCATCGAGGCGAGCCACGACGACAAGGGCATCATCTGGCCCGAGGGCGTGACCCCGTTCCCGGTTGGCATCGTCAACCTCAAGCAGGGGGACGCAGCAACGGACGCGGCCTGCGAGGGGCTGTATCAGGCGCTGGCGGCCAAGGGGCACGAGGCGCTTTACGACGACCGCGACGAACGGGCAGGGTCCAAGTTTGCCACGATGGACCTGATCGGCCTGCCCTGGCGGATCACGGTCGGCCCGCGCGGGCTGGCGGCCGGCAAGGTCGAACTTACCTCGCGCCGGACCGGGGTCAGCGAGGAAATGTCACCTGACGCCGCCGTGGCACGGGTGGCCGAAATCTACGCCGGGCACTGACGCCCGGGCGCTGAAGCGCCGCACCAGCCGCGACCCAACGAAAGGCCCCGGCGGGAACCAACCCGCCGGGGCCTTCTTTCCGTATAGGGCGCTCAGTGACCGGCCCAGCGGAGGATCTGCTGGGGATGCAACTGGCCGAGCCAGGTTTCGGTCAGCGGCTTGTCTTTCTGGGCGAGATAGGCCCGGGCGTCTATCGTATCGGTGCCCGCGGGCACCTTCACATCGAAGATCAGCCGCCAGCGGTCGGTGCCCACCACCGGCAGGACATAGGGGTTCACCACCTCGACACCGTCCGGCACCGAAATCTTGGGCACGATCCCGTCTTTGACCGTCAACCCGGCCAGCGCCGGGCCTTCAAAGTCTATGGCGGCCTTGATCTGGCCGGCGGGCCGGGGCTGGCCGGGCACACCGCCGCGCCCGAGGCGCGTGGCGACGGTGCGGGCCACCTGCCAGTCACCCGGCTCCATGCGGCCCCAGTAAAGCTTGTAGTCGAGCGACACGGCCGAGCCCTGCTTCGGCGCGTCCTTCGGCACCCAATAGGCCACCACATTGTCGAAAATCTCGTCGTCGGTCGGGATCTCGACCAGTTGCACCGCGCCCTGGCCCCAGTCGCCCTGGGGTTCGACCCAGACCGAGGGGCGTTTGTTGTAGAAGACGCCATCGTCCTGATAGTGGTCGAAATCGCGATCGCGCTGGATCAGGCCGAAACCTTTGGGGCCGGTGTCCGAGAAAGACGACGTGACGATCCGGTCGGGGTCGTTCAGCGGCCGCCAGATGCGCTCGCCCGTGCCGCTGATCATCGCCAGCCCGTCGCTGTCATGTACCTCGGGGCGCCAGTCTAGGCCCTGAAGGCGGTTCGCCTCGGAATACCAGAACATCGAGGTCAGGGGCGCGATCCCCAGCCGCCCCACCGGCCCGCGAAAGAAGAGCCGCGAGGAAATGTCGAGCACCTGCCCGTCGCTGTCGCGTCCGGTCATGCGAAAGGCGCCGGTAACCGACGGGCCATCCATCAGCGCATAGATCGTGACCAGCCCGTCCTTGCCGCCCTCGATCCAGAATTCGCTGAAGCGGGGAAATTCCTCGGGCTGGGCCATCCCGGTATTCAGCGCGATGGCGCGGGCCGAAAGCCCATATTGGCGATCTGCACCATCGGTGCGGAAATAGGCGGCGCCAAGAAAGCTGATCCAGTCGGTCTTGAGACCGGGGCGCATCAGCCGGAAGCCCGCGAACCCGGCCTCGGCCTGGATCGCCTGCGCCGGGCTGTCTTTGGGCATGGTGAAATAATCGGTGGAGTAAACCACCGTACGCGCCTGGCCGCCGTCGACCAGATGCATCCCCACCGGATTGCGGAAATAGGTGCCCTCGTGGAAGAACTGCACCGGCACCGAGCCGGCAAAGACCGTGTCATGCGGCTTGAAGGCAATGCGCCAATAGGCGTCATAGTCGATCTTGTCGTACAGGCCGGGGTGCTTCACCACCGGCGCCCGATAGGGCTGCTTGGCCAGCATCTCGGCCTTGTGGGTCAGGATGTCGAAGCTGAAGGGTTCGGCCGGGCCAAGCCTAGGCTGAAAGGTGCCCGTGCCAGTGGCGGCGTCGGCGGCACTGCCGGCGGCGCTGTCGGCCAGAGCGGGCAGCGGCAGGGCGGCGGCCAGGGCAAGCGCACAGGCGAGGCCGAGGGCGCGAAGGCGCGAAAGAAGGTCAGGCAAGGCGTGTCTCCATGGAACCTGGGGCGCCGGCGGTTCCTACTGCCTTTCGGCGCCGCCGTGAAGGGCCTTGCGGCACCGGCGGGTTCGTGCGGTTTCTTGACCCCGGCGGCGGTTCAGAGCATGGTCCGGCGACCCTTTCCCCGGAGAGCCCCGTGACTGCCCCGTTTTCGCGTTTCGAATTTCTGATCGCCTGGCGCTACTTGCGCGCGCGTCGGGCCGAGGGCGGGGTCAGCGTGATGACCTGGATCAGCCTGGTCGGCATCGCGCTCGGGGTAATGGCGCTGGTGGCGACGCTGGCGGTGCGCGCCGGTTTTCGCGCCGATTTTGTCAAGACTATCCTGGGTGCCAATGCCCATGTCACGGTCTACAATTACGCCTATCAGGACGCAAACGGGCAGAACACCACGGTCATGCCCGACTATGCGGCGCTGACCGCGAAAATCGCCGCACTGCCCGGTGTTGCAAGGGCCAATCCGGCGGTGTCGGGCTATGCGATGTTGACCTATGGCGCGCAATCGAACGTGGCCGAGGTTGCGGGGGTCAGCGCCGATGTCCTCAAGGCCCTGCCCACGTTTCAGGGTGCCCCCGCCGCACTCGGCTCCATCGACGATTTCGATCAGGGGATCGCCGTTGGCGCCGGGATTGCGAGGCGGCTTGGCATCGTGCCCGGCGACAGCGTGCGGATGCTCAGCCCTGACGGCGCCAAGACCGCCTTTGGCATCAGCCCGCGGGTCAAGGCCTACCGGGTGGTCTATATCTTTTCCGCCGGGCGGGCCGACATCGACGATGCGCGCGTCTACATGCCTTTCGCCGAGGCGCAAAGCTATTTCAACCGCGAAGGCGGGGCGGACGAGATCGAGGTATTCCTCAAAGATCCCGACCGGGTCGACGCCATGGCGGCCGAGATAGGCGCGGCGGCAGGCGCGGGGCGCTATCTCTGGACCTGGAAGGACGCATCGGGCGCCTTTCTCGAGGCGCTTTCCATCGAGGATGACGTGATGTTCGTGATCCTGTCGCTGGTGGTGCTGATCGCTACGATGAACATCACCTCGGGGCTGGTCATGCTGGTCAAGAACAAGGGGCGCGATATCGGTATCCTGCGCACCATGGGGCTGACCGAAGGGTCGATCTTGAGGGTCTTTTTCCTATGCGGCGCCTTTACCGGGGTGATCGGCACCATCGCCGGGGTGATCCTGGGGTGCCTGATTGCCTGGAATGTCGATCATATCATGGCGGCGATCAACTGGGCGTCGGGCGGCAATGCCTGGGACCCGTCGATCCGGGGCATCTACCGGCTGCCGGCGAAATTGCAGGGCTGGGATGTGGCCAAGGCGGTGCTGCTGGCGCTGGGGCTTTCATTCGTTGTCACCCTCTTTCCGGCCCGGCGCGCGGCGCGGCTGAACCCGGTCGAGGCCCTGCGTTATGAATGAGCCGGTGCTGGAACTTTCGGGCGTGACCAAGGCCTACAACCGCGGCAAGCCGTCGGAGGTGGCGGTGCTGAACGGCATCGACCTGACCGTGGCGCGCGCCGAGGTGGTGGCGCTGATGGCGCCGTCGGGGGCGGGGAAATCGACGCTTCTGCACATCGCCGGGCTTCTGGATACCGCCGATGCGGGCGGGGTGCGGATCGCCGGGCGCGACATGACCGGGCAGGGCGACGGCGCGCGCACTGCCGTGCGGCGCACCGACCTGGGGTTTGTCTATCAGTTCCATCATCTTCTGCCCGAGTTTTCGGCGGCCGAAAACATCATCCTGCCGCAACTGGCCAACGGGGTGGCGCGCGGCGCCGCCGAGGCGCGGGCGGCCGCGCTTCTGGCCCGCGTGGGCCTGGGCGACCGCGCCACCCACCGGCCGGCCGAGCTTTCGGGCGGCGAACAGCAACGGGTGGCCTTTTGCCGTGCGCTTGCCAACGGGCCGAAGCTTCTGCTTGCCGACGAGCCGACCGGCAATCTCGATCCGGGCACGTCGGAACAGGTCTTTGCGGTGCTGATCGAAACGGTGCGCGCCACCGGCCTTGCCGCGCTGATCGCCACCCACAACCCCGACCTTGCCGCGCGGATGGACCGGGTGGTGCGGCTTGACCGGGGCAGGGTGGTGCCAGCCGGCTGATCGAGATCAAGGTGCGCTGGGGTCAAAGCGGGCATCGTCGCGGTTCAGGGGCAACCGAAGGGGGCAGGATGACGAGAACAGTTCTGATACTGGGAGCGCTGGCTTTGGGGTGGGCCGCCGCCTGCACACCGAAGGCCCCTGAATCCGCGTCGGGCGCGGCGCTCTATGCCACCTATTGCCAAACCTGCCATGGCGACAAGGGCACGGGCGACGGGCCGACTGCGGCGCTCCTGAATAAGCGGCCGGCTGATCTGACGCGGATTTCGGCGCGCAATGGTGGTGCCTTTCCACTTGCCCGGGTCATGTCGGTGATAGACGGCTATACGCGCAAGAATGACCACGGGTCGATCATGCCCGAGATGGGGCTGGTGCTGAAGGACGGGCCGCTTGTTGCGGTCGATACCGGCGACGGGGTGGCAACGCCGACGCCGGCCCCGCTGGTAAACCTTGCCGAATACCTGCGCGGCCTTCAGGGCAGCTGATCGCCGCCTGCAGGCTCAGCGCGCGAAGCAGCGCGATTTCTTGCCGAACCCCGCCGGCGAGCAGATGTAGCTGCCATGGCCGAAATAGCGGGACTGAAAGCCCTGGCCCTGATCGTCGCTGCTCAGAAGCACCGCATCCGCGACTGTGCGCTTGCCGGATGCGCGCTTTTGCGACAGCCAGTCGAAGGTGATCGACGTGCCGGGGATGTGAACGGCTGAAATCGCGCGCGGGGCAGCGACGGATTGTGCCGCCACTGTCATGGGCGCGGCACCGGCCAGCAGGGCCGACAGGCACAGGGCCCCGATCGCGCGCGACGAAGGAAATCTCACCACGGATGTTACCTCGCAAAGGTTCAAGCCGCAGCCGGCGCCGCACCCCGGACCCTCGGAGCAGACCGGGGGGACGGGGCGCGTCGCCTGCCGCGATGGCAGGGACAGCTGTGGCAAGAGCTAGCGGGCCAATGCGCCGTTTCTGTGGCCCGCGATCAGGTTGGCCGCGCGGAAATATGGCGAAAATAAGGAAATTCGCGCGAGTTTGAGGGGTCAGGTCGGGGGAGGCCGTTGATCAGGCCGCCCCATGTCAAAGGGCCGCGCCCTTGCAGGCGCGGCCCTTTGGGACATCGTCTTTGATGGCGACGGCGCTATTTTATGACGCGGTTGCTCAGGCGCCAGTCGGGCAGGCCGAAGTTCTCGGGCCAGGGATAGACCTCGCGCTGGTCGAAATAGACCACGCCGACAAGTTGCGGATAGTCGGGCCGGGTCACCCGGACCGAATTTTCCCAGGAATCGACATAGGCCTGCGACCCGGAATAGCCAAGTTCCGCCACGACAACCGGCTTGCCGAAGGCCGCCGCCCGCTTGTAGCGCGGTTCGAGCACTTCGGTGTAGCTGCGGTCGTGGCCGAATTTCGCCTGATCCCAAGCCTGAAGCCCGAAGACCGAAATCCCGACGATATCAACATAATCGTCGCCCGGATAATAGGCCTCCATCCCCGGCTCGCCGAGCGGCGACCACATGATGCGGATCGCAGGATCGGCCTTGCGACAGATGGTGATCATCCGCCGGAAGGCGGCGACATAGTCGGCGGGCTTCCAGCCGGCCCAGATGAACTGGCCCGATGTGTCTTCCATCTCGTGGGCCCAGCGCAGGGTGACCGGGCTTTTGAGCTTCGACATCGCTTCGCAGATATTGCGCATGTTGGCGTCATAGTCGCCGGCGGCGATGCCTGCGCGCAGATGCACCGCGGTGTTGCGTTCGCTGCGCGACCAGGTCCAGGGCTCGAGCGTGACGAGAAGCGCCCGGTGATGGGCCAGCGCATAGGCATCGGCGTCGTTCAGCGACGGCAGGTAGACATCTTCCCAAGGCAGGAACAGATGTTCGATGGCCAGTTGCGAATCGTCTGTGTAGTCGCCGTTAGGATCATAGGCGCCAAAAGGCACATCGCCCGGCGGGGCGGCCACGCCGATCGTCGCCGGCAGGGTCGCGACCGCGAGCATTATGACAAAAGCGCGCACACGGTCGCCGAGTTGCTGCATCTTCATTTCAAATCCCCACCAAATCACCCAACACCCGATCTAGTTCCAGCCCGGATCAAACCGATACATCACCTTGCGATAATCGTCCATGCCCGCGCCGGATGCACCATATTCCGCCACCGCGAGATGAAACGGCGCCATTCCGACGCTGAGCGCATAGATGCCCTGCACCCCGCGTGTCGTTAACACGGTTCCGACCAGCATGGTCAGCGCGCCGACCGAAGCAAGCTGAACTGCCGCAGCGTGCCAACGGCGGCGCAATTCGGCGCCGTTTTCCATCAGATGGCGCAGTACGATTGACACCGCAATCGCAGTATAAATAAGCCCGTTGATCGCGGACAGAATGTAAAATCCGCGCGCTTCACTGATATCGCGTACCAAGAGCACCGGCAAAAGCGCGCCAAGTGCGAGCAGGGAATAGGCCGCCACGACCTTGGTTGGCAGCTTCTTGGTGGCTGCTTCGCCCTTCGGCGTAACGCGGAAATCGACGAACTTGCCGGTGATCTTGTCGCGTAGCGCGGTCACGCAGCCCCACAGGGCCCATGGCCACTGCAAGTAGACGAACATAATCTTTTCCTTGCTCATCACTTTGCCGTCATAGGGTCGGAAGAAGCCGTCGCTGCGTAGTTGGAACGCGTAGAATATGAGCACGAGGATGTTCGGCAGGCTGTGACCGACAAATGCCGGATAAGTCACATCAGCGAATCTGACGCCGTTGACCAGCGAATAGATCGGCACAAGGTAAAGAAACAGCATCAGTGCAGAAGAGACCGGATACCAGATCTGCCCAAAGATGAAGAGGAACTTGAGCTGCAGGGGGAGCCGGCCAAGATAGCGCCCGGTGTGGGACAAAAGCAGGGTCGTCAGGCTGCGCGCCCACTGAAACTCTTGCGTGGCGAGGTCGGCCAGATTGGCCGGGCCATCGCCATAGGCGATCGCGTCGATGGCATGAACGCCCCGCCAGCCGCCAGCCGCCAGAAGCAGCGTTGTCGAGTGATCTTCGGCGAGGTCGGGCCCGAGCCCGCCAACGGCCTTCAGGGCAGTGGTCCTGACCGCATAGTGCGAGCCGATGCACATCGGCGTCAGAAGCCCGGTTTGCCCGGTCTGCAACAGCCCGTGAAACGCCGCCTCGGCATCGAGCCGCGTGCGCGCTGCCCAGCTTTCGGCGGCATTGGCGTTGCAGATCGACGGCGCGCTGACATAGCCCACCGCCGGGTCCGCGAACGGGCGCAGCATTTCGCGCAGATAGCCGGGCTGGGGCACATGGTCGGCGTCGAGCTGGGCGACGATATCATAGCCGTCATACCCGAAGTGGTCGTAGAAATAGGCCAGGTTGCCTTCCTTGCAACGCGTCCGGCGCGGCCAGGTGGCCCGGTGATAGTCGGCCACGCCCTTGCGCGTCGAGATGCGCACGCCGTTAGCCTCGCACCAGGCAATCGTTTCGGGCGACGGGTCTTCGTCCGCCAGCCAGGTGTCGTGTGGGTAGTCCTGGGCGAGCATGGCAGTCAGCGTCTTTTTCAACAGCGACAGCGGCTCTGAGGGCGCTTTGGTCACCACCATCGCCACCCGCCACTGACCGGGCTTCGGGTCCGGGGCCGTCGATCTGCGTCCGTTCAGAAACAGCAGCATGAAATAGCACTGGGTGAAATAGCTCCACCCCATGAAGCTCGATGCGGCCCAGAAGCGGGACGTGTCTAGGTTGTGACTGGGTTCCAGCCACCAGGTCCAGAAGAAGACCGCGCTGGCGATCCACAAGCAAGTGAGCGCCAGATATTTGACATGCTTGCGCCCGGCGAGCATCGGGGCAAGGTGCGGCCGTCTGATGCGTTGCGGTTTACGCGACACTGACCTGGGCATCCGCAAAGCCGAACCAGGGGGCGGCATCGCGCACGATCTGGTCAATCCCGGACATTTCGGTGCGGAACCCCAGCCTCTGTGCGGCCAACAACGGGTCGGCCGTCAGTTCGGCCGGATCGCCCGGGCGGCGGGCGGTGATGCGATAGGGCACATCCTGCCCGGTGACACGGCGCACCGCAGCGACAATGTCGAGCACCGAATGGCCCCGGCCGCTGCCGAGGTTAAGCGCGAGGCTTGCCCCACCAGCCCGCAGATGGCCAAGCGCGAGCACATGGGCGCGGGCCAGATCGCAGACATGGACATAGTCGCGGATGCAGGTGCCATCGGGCGTCGCATAATCGTCGCCGAAGACATTCAGCGGCTGGCCCGTGGCGGCGGCGCGAAGCGCAAGCGGGACCAGATGGGTCTCGACCGGGTGGCGTTCGCCGATCCGGCCGCCGGGGTCGGCGCCGGCCGCATTGAAATAGCGCAAGGCCACATGCCGCATCCCGTAGGCCGCGCCATAGTCGGCCAGCATCTCTTCGCAGATCAGCTTGGTGCGGCCATAGGGGTTGATCGGCCGCTGCGGCGCATGTTCGGAAATCGGCATCACATCGGGGGCGCCATATGTGGCGCAGCTCGATGAAAAGACGATCCTGCCAACACCGGCTTCGCGGGCCGCATCCAGCAGCGCGATCATGCCGCCGACGTTGTTGTCGAAGTAGAGCGCCGGGTTGGCCACCGATTCTCCGACATAGGCGACGGCGGCGAAATGCATGATCGCATCGATGCGGAACTGCCGGATGACCGAGATCAGCGCACCCTTGTCACGCAGGTCGCCCCGCACGAGCGGGCCCCATTTCACCGCATCGGCATGGCCGTTGGAGAGATTGTCGAACGCCACCGGCAGCGCCCCTGCGCCCGCCAGCGCCATGCAGGAGTGTGACCCGATGAACCCCGCCCCGCCGGTAACCAGAACCCGTGCACCGCTGACCATGTTCAAACCCGTGACCCTTTGCAAAATGTCGTACCATAAGACCGCAGGCGCCTGCGCCCGGCGCCATTTTCAAGGATATTGGTGAATGCTACGTTGCCGCCCGGGTTGCGGCCCGGGGCGACGCGCACCCTTCCGCCACCGCCCGGTCGTCCGGCCGCCGCAAAACTCACGCTCGTTTCGGCCAGAGGCATTCCCTCACCCGCACCACGCCCGGTTGCCCGGAGCATCCCAAAACCCACCGCACCTCTGGCCGGACCGGCCAGACGATCCGGGTCTCGCACGAAATTGTGGCTCTATCCCACGCTAGCGAAGGTAAGTCATGCCACATTTCTGTCAATATCTGCGACTTCAAAGCGCAGCCTAAGGGGAAAGTTCGCGCGACGATGCCACATTTCTGCCTTGTTTATGCGTCCGCCTGTCAACGATCGCCGCTTGCCGGGCGAACGCCCGGGAGGACATCAACTCCGCGCTTGTCGAGTCGGTCGACCCTGGCCCCGCTCGGCCAGCCTGATTGTGAAGGAAGGCCCGCCAACAGAAGCGGCGGTCAGTCACCGCAGTCCGTCGCCGCAGTCAGGCGCGGCGGCGCATCCGGGCAAGGCCCATGAGGCAGAGTGCCGAGCCAAGCGCCAGGATCGGCAAGGGCAGTGGCACGGGGGATGCGGTGACGTTGCTATATTCGAACCCGCCGCTGGTGGACGAGAATCGCACCTCGTCGAAGCTGGTGTTGAAGAAGCGCACAAGGGCAGCGCCCTGGCCGGGGTTCTTCACCGTAACGCCCGGGATGTTGGCACCGGAAACCGAGCCAACCACCTGACCATTCAGCAGAAATTCGATAACGTTGCCGGCGTCGAGCGACCCCCAGAGAAGCGACAGGCTGGATTGCGCCTTGCTGAAGCTGAGAACATTGACATTGGTTCCGGCGGGCGCTTGCCAGGTTGCCCAGAAGGGCAACGACTGCCAGCCCGGCAGTGGCGTGGCGCCAATGGTCTGGGTCGATCCGTAGATGCCGGGATCGAAGGGCGAGCAGAAGGAGATGCACGGATCGACCTGCGGGAACCAGGGATTCGGCATTTGCAACGGCGCCGAGGCCCATGTCGCACCCGTCGGCAGGGCCACCGTTGTAGCGGTATTGACCTTGTTCCAGGCGTTGGCATTGGTGGCAACCGTATGCACGGTCATGGCCGAAGCCGCGAAAGGAGCCATCAGCAGCGCTGCGGCCAGGATCAGTCTTTTCATCTTCACACGCACACCCGTTTACCCGTCGAAATGCACGACCGGGCCCCTTACTGCCCGCGCGCTTCTGAAGCCAACATAAGGAAGGGTGCAGGAAAGGCCAAGACATTTTCACATAAAATGCATGATTTTGCCCGATATGTGGCGACAATGTGGCGGAACCGGGCGCATTAAAAAGGGGCCGGCACCGAAACGCCGACCCCATTGAGGTGAAGGGCGACCCTCAGGCCGATTTCATCAACCCGTCGGCCTTGAGCCCGGCGTAGCATTCGTCGAGCGATTTCCTGGCGCGTTCGATCAGAATGTCGATTTCGGCCGGGGTGATGACCAGCGGCGGCGAAATGATCATCCGGTCGCCGACATGGCGCATGATCAGGTCGTTGGCGAAGCAGCGCTCGCGACAGCGATAGCCGACGGTGCCGGTCTCGGCGGCGAACTTCGCCCGCTTGGCCTTGTCGGGGGTCAGCGCGATTGACCCCATCAGGCCAACCAGCTTGGCCTCGCCGACGAGCGGATGGTCGGTCAGCGCGGCCCAGCGTTCGGCCAGATAGGGGTTGGCCACGTTGCGCACATGTTCGACGATCTTTTCTTCCTGCATGATGCGGATGTTTTCCAGCGCCACGGCGGCGGCTACCGGATGGCCGGAATAGGTGTAGCCGTGGTTGAAATCGCCGGCCGACGCCATCACCTCGGCCACCTCGTCGGTGACGATCGACCCGCCGATCGGCTGATAGCCCGACGACAGGCCCTTGGCGATGGTCATGATATGGGGCTTGATCCCGAAGGTTTCCGACCCGAACCAGTTGCCGGTGCGGCCAAAACCGGTGATCACCTCGTCCGCGATCAGCAAAATGCCATACTTGTCGCAGATGCGCTGGATCTCGGGCCAGTAGGTCGCTGGCGGAATGATCACCCCGCCCGCGCCCTGCACCGGCTCGCCGATGAAGGCCGCGACGTTTTCGACGCCCAGTTCCAGGATCTTGGCTTCCAGTTCCTGCGCCCGCATCAGGCCGAACGCCTCGGGCGTCATGTCGCCGCCCTGCGCCCACCAGTTCGGTTCGCCGATGTGCACGATGCCGGCGATCTTGCCGCCGTGGGCATGGATGCCCGACATGCCGCCGAGTGATCCGCCCCCCATCGTCGATCCGTGATAGCCGTTCAGGCGCCCGATGATGATGCGCTTTTCAGACTGGCCCTTTATGTCCCAATAGCGGCGGACCATGCGGATGTTGGTGTCGTTGGCTTCCGAGCCAGAGCCGGCGAAGAACACGTGGTTCAGATCGCCCGGCGCGATCTCGGCGATCTTGGCGGCCAGCGCGATGGCGGGCACGTGGCTCGTCTGGAAGAAGGTGTTGTAATAGGCCAGCTCGTCCATCTGGCGCTTGGCGGCATCGCCCATTTCCGGCCGGCCATAGCCGATGTTCACGCACCACAGGCCGGCCATCGCGTCGATGATCCTGTGGCCTTCGGTGTCGGTCAGCCAGACGCCCTTGGCCGATTTCATGATCCGCACGCCTTTTTTGGCCAGCGCGGAATTGTCGGTGAACGGGTGCATGTGGTGCGCGGCATCGAGCTTTTGCAGTTCGGCCGTCGGCATATGGTTGGTGATCTTGTTCATCTTGCCCTCTCAGGTCGGGGGTTGCAGGCCCTTAGCACAAGGGCGCACGGGTGGTGTGCCGCACGCCCGGACAGGGGTCTTACGATTCCCAGAATAGGGGCTATTGCGACCTTGTCAATATAATTTGATCAAATTTCGCCGGACAGCAAAGCCTGCCGAACCAGATCGATACCCTGGGCAATATCGCCGCGCACCGCCTCGGCGACCGCGACCCCGTCCCCCGCGCGCATGGCGACCAGCGCCTCGGAGTGGCGGTCGGGAAGGCGGCCGGCGGCATAGAGGGCATTGACCACCCGCAGCGCAGGACCGAAACGCAGCCACAGCGACTGGGCCATGTCGACAAGAACCTGTGCGCCCGACAGGTCGTACAGGGTGAAATGGAACTCGTGGTTGTTGGTCAGATAGGCGGGAATGTCGCGCTCGCGCATGGCGCCGTTGATCGCGCTGTCGATCGCCTCGAGCCGATCGACAATGGCCGGGGTCAGCCGCGGCGCCGCCAGCGCGGCGATATGGGGCTCGATCGTCAGGCGGGCGAAGGCGATCTGGTCCAGAAGCCCGGCCGTCAGCCGCGGGACCGACACGCGGCGGTTGCCATGCAGTTGCAGTGCGCCCTCGGCCGTCAGGCGGCGGATCGCTTCACGCACCGGGGTCATGCCCGCATCGAGATCGCGGATCAGCCCCTGGATGGTGACTGCCTGGCCCGGCGCGAGACCGCCGGTCAGCACCATATGCCTGAGCTTGCCGTAGGTGACCTCGTGCGTCGGGATCTTGCGCGTCGCGGGGTCGGCCGGGGTCGGGGGCATGCCGGTGGGGCTCCAGTGAGAATTTTGAGCAAATTAGTCAGGCCGGGGGGCGGGATCAAGCCCGGCCCTGAGGCACGGGGGCATGCCCCTTCAGGTGGCCGGTCCAAGAAGCAGGATTTGCACATCGGCGACATTGGTTCCGGTGGCCCCGGTCACCACCAGATCGCCCGCGGCGGCAAGGGCGGCGTTGCTGTCGTTATTGGCCAGCAGGGCCGACGGATCGCGGCCTGCCGCGCGCATCCGTGCGGCACTATCCGCATCGACCAGCCCGCCGGCCGCCTCGGTCGGCCCGTCACGACCGTCGGTGCCGCCCGACAGAAAGGCCCAGGGCCGCGCGATCCGGCCGGGCGCGGCAAGCGCCATGCGCAGGGCCAGTTCCTGATTGCGCCCACCGGTTCCGTTCCCCTTGAGCGTGACAGTGGTTTCGCCACCGAAGATCAGGCAGGCCGCGCGCTCTGACGGGGCCTTTTCAGCTGCAGACAGGATTGTTTCACAAGCGTCGGCCACATCGCCGACAAGCGCATCGGACACAATCAGCGGATTGAGCTTTTCCGCAGTTGTTTTAATGGCATCCAGGCTTTTCCTGTTGCTGCCTATCAGAATGTTGGATGCCTGCGGCATGGGGGTCGGGGCAGGCGCCTGGCCGTCCAGATGCCGCCTGACGGCCCCAGGCACCGCATCCCAGATGCCGCGTGCCTGCAACAGCCGCCGTGCGTCGGCCGCCGTGCCAATCGGCGCTACTGTCGGGCCCGAAGCGATGACACGCAGATCGTCGCCGATGACGTCTGACAGGATGAAGGCCGTCACCGGAGCCGGCGCGGCCAGCCGGACCATTCCGCCGCCCTTCAGGCGCGACAATTGCTGCCGGATCAGGTTGATCTCGGCAATCTCGTAGCCGTTCGCCAGCAAAAGCCGGTTGGCCGCGGCCTTGTCGGCAAGTGTGAGGCCCGCCGACGGCGCCGGCAACAGCGCCGACCCGCCACCGGAAATCAGCGCGATCACCCGGTCATCGGCGCCCGCTGAAGCGAGAAGTGCGGCGACCGCCTCGCCAGCCCTGGCGCCGTTCTCGTCGGGCACCGGATGGCCCGAGGCCATGACCTGTGCGCCCGCCAACGGCCGGGCATTTTCGTAGTTGGTGACGACCAGCGCGCGGACCGGCGCGCCGGCCAGATGGCGCAAGGCCTCCTCTGCCATGGGGATGGCGGCTTTTCCAACAGAAACAATGATGTATGCGCCGTTCTTTACGGGCCTTGGCAGCGGGTTTTCGACCAGACTCGCGCGCAAGGCCCGCGCAGGATCGGCAGCGTCGAGGGCCGCCTGAAACAGTCGCAGCGCCTCGGCGCGCAAGTCGGTCATTCCTCAGGCTCCGGCGATTTGGCGGGCTTTGGCCACCAGCACTTCTGCCTGACGGATCGAGGCATAGTCAATAAGCCGCCCGTCGAGGGATACCGCCCCCTTGCCCTCGGCCGCCGCCTTGGCCATCGCCTCGAGAATGCGGTTGGCACGAGTGACTTCCTTTTCCGACGGGCTCATCACCTCGTTGGCCAAAGCGATCTGGCTGGGGTGGATCGCCCATTTGCCTTCGCAGCCGAGAACCGCAGCGCGGCGAGCCGCGTAGCGGTAGCCGTCGGGGTCGGAGAAATCGCCGAAGGGGCCATCGACGGGTCTCAGGCCATTGGCACGCGCTGCCACCACCATGCGCGCCAGCGCATAGTGCCACATGTCGCCCCAATGCACCTCGCGCGCGCCGTCGTCCAGCTTGTCGGTCAGAACCGCGTAATCGGGGTTCACGCCACCGATCACCGTGGTGCGCGCCCGGGTCGAGGCGGCATAGTCGGCAACCCCGAAATGCAGGCTCTCGTTACGCTTCGACGCGCCGGCGATTTCGGTCACGTTCTGCATGCCCAGGGCGGTCTCGATGATATGCTCGAAGCCGATGCGTTTCTTGTAGCCCTTGGCGTCCTCGATCTGGGTCACCATCATGTCGACCGCATAGACATCGGCCGCCGTGCCGACCTTGGGAATCATGATCAGATCGAGCCTTTCGCCGGCCTGTTCCACCACGTCGACCACATCACGATACATGTAGTGGGTGTCGAGTCCGTTGATTCGAACCGACATGGTTTTCTTGCCCCAGTCCATGTCGTTCAGGGCCTTGATGATGTTCTTGCGGGCCTCGGCCTTGTCATCCGGCGCCACCGCATCCTCGAGGTCGAGGAAGATCACGTCGGCATCTGATTGCGCTGCCTTTTCAAACATTTGCGGGGCGCTTCCGGGCACCGCCAATTCGCTGCGGTTCAGGCGGGCAGGGGCCTGTTCGATGATGTGAAAGCTCATGGCGGGAATCCTTGTGGCTGGGGCTTCGGTGATGGGCGCCAGAAAAGGAAGGAAGATATCGCTTCTGTCAAGAAATATTATTGCGCCGCAAAGGGATATTTTGACAGATACGAAAAGGCGGTCACGCGCGCCCCGGCCGCTCGGCGGGAAGGCGCGACGCATAGTAAAATGCGATCGCCTGGGCGCGGCTTTTGACCCCGAGTTTCTCGTAGAGATTCGACAAGTGGAATTTGACCGTATTGTCAGAAATCCCGAAGTCGCGGGCCAGCTCGCGGTTGGTCAGACCCTTGGACAGGGCCTCGAGCAGGGCGCGCTCGCGCCGGGTCAGTTGCAGGATCGGATCGGACTGCAATTCGCGCACGTCGAGGAACGGAAAGACCATCTGTCCGGCAGCGACCGCCAGGCAGGTTTCCAGCAGTTTTTCGACCGGCGTGTTGCGCCCGACAAAGCCCGCCGCCCCGGCCAGCATCGCCAGCCGCGCCACATCGCCGCGCTGATCGTCGCCATAGACGACGATCCGGGGTGCGCCGGCCTGGTCGCGCAAGACCTCGATCAGCTTCTGCCCGCCCAGTGCCGGCAGGTTCCAGTCGATCACCGCGACCGCGACTGGCACCCGCATCACCGCGCCCAGAAAGCCTTCGGCCGTTGCCGATGTCGCCACGAGCGAGAATCGGGGGTCATGGTCGAAAATCTCGGACATGGCCGACAAAACCAGCGGATTGCCGTCGGCAAGCGAGATGGCGATGCCGTTTGCAGTGGAAGTAACCCGTTGCATTTCATGCCCCTTTTGTAAAAAGCAACCTGTATGGGTGGGTATCACCACAGTATGCAATGGTATCCTTGCCGAAATAGGTAGGTAAAAACCAACCGGAAGAGATACCCGAAAGCAGGAGTAAGGCAGGTTGCGGCCAAAGTCCAACTGGGATTTTCTAGGCGCAACAATGTTTCATGGCTGCGGCCGACTGCGACAGGAACTGACCATGCCCCGTGACACGCTCTTTCCACCGCTCGTGATCCCCGAAACGCTCGCCGCCGGGCCGGGGCCGGGCAATACCGACCCTCGGGTTCTTGGCGCCTTCGCCAACGCCGGGCTGGCCGACCATATGCAGGCCGACGTGCTGCGTGGCATGATCGAGTGCAAGATGATGCTGCGCACCCTGTGGGGCACGGCGAACATTCATACCTACGGCGTGGGCGGCACCGGCTTTTCCGGGCTCGACTGTCTGCTGAACGCAATCCTGCCCGGCGACCGGGTGGTGGTTTTCGTGAACGGCACTTTCTCGGGGATCGACGCGCTGACGATCCGCATGAAGGCGGCGACCCGGCCTGAACTGGCGGCAAACCCGATGGACCCGAAACCGGCCGGGGTGACGGTCGTCACCGTGCCGCATGGTCAGTCGGTGACGGGCGACATCGTGGACAAGGCGCTGGCCGAGGCCAAGCCGAAATGGGCCTTCATGGCGCATTGGGAAACCGGCTCGGGCCGGATCAACGATCTGCGCGGCTTTTCGGACGCCTGCGAACGCCATGGGGTTCTGGGGCTGATCGACGCAGTGTCGTCGCTGGGCATCTCGGATTTCGCGATCGACGACTATCCGGGCGTGGTCGGCTGGGCGTCGTGCCCGCAAAAGGGGGTTCTGTGCCTGCCCCTGACCTATGCGCCAGTCAGCTTTACCGACCGTTACATCGCCGAGGTGCGGGCGGGCGGTTGTCATTCCTATGTCCACCATCCGATCCTGGAAGCGCGGCACTGGGGGATCATCGACGGCAAGGATGCGCCGGCCGGCAGCTATCACCGCACCCATTCGGGCTATGCGGTCGCCGCCTTCCACGAGGCGCTACGGATCACGTTGGCGGTGGGGATGGCCGAACGGTCGCGCGACTATGCCTTTCATGAAAAGGCGCTTCGCGCCGCGGTGACGGCCCTTGGCTGCACGGTCACGTCGAACATGACCAGCCTTGTCGTGCTGAACCTGCCTGCAGCGCTTGCCGGCCGCGAGAAAGAGCTTGTCCAATCCTGCCGCGCGCGGGGCTTCGGCATCTGGCCAACCCTGTCCGAGCCGGTTCAGGTCCGCATCGGCATTCTCAACCAGCTGTCGCAAGCCGCCATCACCGAGATCGTGGGCCGTTTTGCCGCTGCGATGGCCGAAATGGGGGCTGCGGTCGATGCATCGGCGGTTCTGGCCACGCTCGACCGTTACTATCAAGCGGCGGTTGCCGCCGAATAATCGCCAAGGGGAGGAGTGGCCCATGGACATCCATGAATATCAGGCCAAGGAAATATTGAAGTCTTTCGGTGTGGCGGTTCCCGAAGGGGCGCTGGCCTACAGCCCCGAACAGGCGGCGTACCGGGCGCGCGAACTGGGCGGCAGCAAATGGATCGTCAAGGCGCAGGTCCATGCGGGCGGCCGCGGCAAGGCGGGCGGCGTCAAGCTCTGCGATTCCGACCATGAGATTCAGGACGCGACTGGCGCCATGTTCGGCCGCAAGCTGGTGACCCACCAAACGGGACCCGAGGGCAAGGGCATCTATCGTGTCTATGTCGAAGCCGCCGTGGCCTTTGACCGCGAAATCTATTTGGGCTTTGTCCTCGACCGCACCAGCCAGCGGGTGATGATCGTTGCTTCGTCGGAAGGCGGGATGGAGATCGAGGAAATTTCGGCGAACCGGCCGGACTCGATCGTCCGATCCATGGTCGAACCTGCCGTGGGCTTGCGCGAATTCCAGGCGCGCGAGATCGCCTTTGCACTTGGCATTCCGTCCGAGATGACCCAGCAGATGGTGCGCACCCTGCAGGGCTGCTATCGCGCCTTCCGCGAGCTTGACGCGACCATGGTCGAGATCAATCCCCTGGTCATCACCGCCGACAAACGCATTCTGGCGCTGGATGCCAAGATGACCTTTGATGGAAACGCGCTGTTCCGCCATCCCCAAATCTCGGAACTGCGCGACAAGAGCCAGGAAGACCCGCGCGAATCCCGCGCCGCCGACCGCGGGCTCGCCTACATCGGGCTGACTGGCAATATCGGCTGCATCGTCAATGGTGCGGGCCTGGCGATGGCGACGATGGACACGATCAAGCTCGCCGGGGGCGAACCCGCCAACTTTCTTGACATTGGCGGCGGCGCGACGCCCGAACGGGTGGCCAAGGCCTTTCGCCTGGTCATGTCGGACGACAATGTGCAGGCGATTCTTGTGAATATCTTTGCGGGCATCAACCGCTGCGATTGGGTGGCCGAGGGCGTCGTTCAGGCCTTGCAGGCCAATCCGGTCGACGTGCCGGTGGTTGTGCGACTGGCCGGCACCAATGTCGAAGAGGGGCTCAAGATCCTGGCCAAATCCGGCCTGCCGATCATCCGCGCCACGTCGCTGATGGAAGCCGCCGAGCGCGCCGTGACCGCCTGGCGAAACGACGTTGCGCAGAATACCAAGCTGAGGACTTCGAAATGAGCATCTTTCTGGATCGTGACACCAAAGTTGTCGTTCAGGGCATCACCGGCCGGATGGCGCAATTTCATACCCGGGAAATGCTCGACTACGGCACCAATGTCGTGGGCGGCGTCGTGCCGGGCAAGGGCGGGGAAACCGTCTTTGGCGTGCCGGTCTTCAACACGGTGAAAGAGGCCGTCGCGGCGACGGGCGCGAATGCGAGCCTGGTTTTCGTGCCACCCCCCTTTGCCGCCGACAGCATCATGGAGGCCGCAGATGGCGGCATCCGCTATTGCGTCTGCATCACCGACGGCATTCCGGCGCAGGACATGATCCAGGTCAAGCGCTACATGATGCGCTATCCCAAGGACCGCCGCATGGTCCTGACCGGGCCGAACTGCGCTGGCACCATTTCGCCGGGCAAGGCGCTGTTGGGGATCATGCCGGGGCACATCTACCTGCCGGGCCGGGTCGGCATCGTCGGCCGATCAGGAACGCTCGGTTACGAGGCCGCGCAGCAGCTCAAGGATCTCGGCATAGGGGTTTCGACCTCGGTCGGCATCGGCGGCGATCCGATCAACGGATCGAGCTTCCGCGACATTCTGGAAGCATTCGAGGCCGACCCAGAAACCGACGTGGTCTGCATGATCGGCGAGATCGGCGGCCCGCAAGAGGCCGAAGCGGCCGCCTATATCCAGAACCACATGAAAAAGCCGGTCATCGCTTATATCGCCGGGCTGACCGCCCCCAAGGGCCGCACCATGGGCCATGCCGGGGCGATCATTTCGGCCTTCGGCGAAAGCGCCAGCGAAAAGGTGGAAATCCTCACCGCGGCCGGCGTGACGGTGGCGGAAAACCCCTCGGTCATCGGCACGACGATCGCGCGGGTGCTTCAGAAAAAAGCTGCCTGAGGGCAAGATTTGATGGCCCGCTTCCCCCAGTCTGCGGCAGCCGTCGAAACCGTCCTCGGGGCCTTTCGCCCCGAGGACGGCCCCGATGATCTGCGGGCCGGGCTGTTCCGTCTACTTCTGTCGGTCGTGGCCGAACGTGCGCCGGATGTCGCGCGCTATCTGCGCACCGGCGCGGCTGATCCAATTCCTGCCGGGCCTGCCGCCGTTCCCTACCTTCAGGCGCTGAACATCTGGTTCCAGCTTCAGAAGATCGCCGAGGAGAACGGCGCAATGCGGGCGCGCCGCCGCGCCGAAGCCGAAGCGGGGCCATCGGCCGTTCCCGGCTCGTTCGCGATGGCGATGGACCGATTGGCGGGGGCTGCGGGCATTCCTGCCGCCCTGGCCCGGCTGACGGTGGTGCCAACCCTGACCGCCCATCCGACTGAGGCCAAGCGCGTCACCATTCTGGAAATCCACCGCCGCATCTACCGCAAGCTGGTCGAGCTGGAAACCCAGCGCTGGACCCCGCGCGAACGCGCCCGGCTGAATGCAGAAATCCGCATCGAGATCGACCTTTTGTGGCTGACCGGGGAATTGCGGCTGGAACGCCCGAGCCTCGACGATGAAATCGCCTGGGGGCTGCAGTTCTTCCGCAATTCGCTTTTCGACGCCGTCCCGCAGCTTTACGAGCAGTTTCTCGAGGCGCGGGCGCTTTATCTTACCGATCTGGCCGCAGACGAGGCCCGCCCCTGCATCCGCTTTCACAGCTGGATCGGCGGCGACCGCGATGGTAACCCCAACGTGACGGCGGCGGTGACCGCCCGCGCCATCACGGCAGGCCGGGCGGCCGCTTTGACATGCCATCTCGACGGCGTGCGCCTGGCGGCCGCGCGCCTGTCGGTGTCAGCACGGATCGCCCACGTGCCAGCCGCCGCCGCCGCGCGGCTTGCGACCGTTGCCGCAGGCGACGTAGCCTTGGCGGTCCGCAACCCCGGCGAGGTCTTCCGCCAGGCGCTGACCGCGGTCGCCCACCGGATCGAGGCGACACTTGCCGGCACCGGGGGTTACGATGCGCCCTATGCCCTGATCCGCGATCTGGCGGCCATCGAAGCGGCCCTTTCCGAAAGCGGCGCCGAAGAGCTTGGCCAGCATTTCGTGCGGCCACTGCGCTGGCGGGTCGAGGTCTTCGGCTTTCGTTCCCATGCGCTGGACGTGCGGCAGAATTCGGCGGCGATCAACGCCGCGCTGGCCGAAATCTGGGCCAGAGACGGGGTGCCCTGCGCACCCGGAACCGCCGGTTGGCGCGCGCGGCTGGATTCTGACCTTGCGGCCGAAACGCTGCCCGCGACAGATGCTGACGCACTTTCCCCGCTCAGCGCCGATCTGATCGCCCTTTTGCGACTGATGCAGACGCCGGTGCCGGCGCAAGACCCCGAAGCCTTCGGCCCGTTCATCGTCTCCATGACCCGCTCGGCCGAGGATTTGCTGGCAGTTCACTGCCTGGCCCGCCATGCGCTGGCCGGCACCGGCGTGGCACCCGAGCTTGCCCTTCCGCTGGCCGTCGTGCCGCTGTTCGAGACGATCGCCGACCTGCGCGCCGGCCCCGACATTCTGGCCGCCTATCTGCAAACCGCGCCTGCCCGCGCAGTTCTGCGCGACCGCAAGGGGCGGGTCGAGGTGATGCTCGGCTATTCCGACAGCAACAAGGACGGCGGGTTTTTCGCATCGACCTGGGAGCTGGACCGCGCCCAACGGCGGATCGCGGGGCGGCTGGCCGACCTCGGCCACAGCGCGACCTTCTTTCACGGGCGGGGCGGCTCCGCCAGCCGGGGCGGGGCGCCGACCGAACGCGCGATCGCCGCCCAGCCCCAGGGCACGATAGACGGCACCCTGCGGGTGACCGAACAGGGCGAGGTGGTGTCGGCCCGCTATGCCAATCGGGGCACCGCGCTGTCGCATCTCGAGCTTCTCGCCGCGTCGGTTCTGCTTCATTCGGTCGGCAGCGCGCCCGCGCGCCTGGCGCGCCCCGACCATGACGAAGCGCTCGAGGCGCTGGCCGGCATGTCGCAGGCGGCCTATGCCGGGCTGGTCGCAACCCCGGGCTTCGTCGGCTATTTCCAGCAATCGAGCCCGGTCGAGGAGCTTTCGGCCCTGAAGATCGGGTCGCGACCGACGCGCCGCACCGGTGCGGCGACGCTGGAAGATCTGCGGGCGATCCCGTGGGTCTTCGCCTGGTCGCAGAACCGGCATCTCTTGACCGGCTGGTATGGCTTCGGGTCGGCGGTCAATTCCTTTCTTCAGGTGCGTGGCGACGCCGGGCAGGCGTTGATCGCCGACATGTTCGAAAATTCGAAGCTGTTCCGCCTGATCGTGGACGAGGTTGAAAAGGCGCTTTATCAGACCGATCTCGTCATCGCCGCCAGCTATGCAGCCCTTGTGACCGACGACACTGTTCGCAAGGCGGTTCTGGCCAAGGTGCGCGCCGAACATGCGCTTGCCTGCGCTGCCCTCTTGTCGATCACCGGCCAGACTGCGCTGGCCGACCGCTTTCCGATGTTGCGCGATCGGTTTGGCCGGGTGCGCGGCCATCTCGACCGGATCAACCGGCTGCAGATCGACCTTCTGGCCGATGCCCGCAAGGGGGCGCGGACCGAAGCCACGCTGGTGCCGCTCTTGCAATCGATGAGCTGCATCGCCGCCGGTTTGGGCTGGACCGGATAGGAATTTTTCGGAACTGTCACGGGCGGTTTGGGCCAAAACGGCCGCCCGAAACAGAGAAAGGCGCCGAATAGCTCCCGGCGCCTTTCGCTTTTCTGGGGCAGTGGCCGCGCAGTCAGTTGCGCAGGTAGGCGGCCATGCTGTCGTCCAGCGCATCTTTCCAGGGCGTATGGTGCGCGGGCGCCATGGTGCCGGTGATGACCGATTTGTAGCTGTGGTTGCGAAAGCCCATGATGTCGGCCTTCTTGTGGTCTTTCCATTCGAAGAACGCCTCGCAGGCGCCATCGACATCAAAGCTCGGATAGTCTGTCTCGGCGATCAGTTCCTTGACGTAGTCGCCCTGGTAGTGGATCGCGTCATGCGCGTCGGAGCCCGCATCTTCGCCCGCCACGCGGTCTTCAACATCCTTGGTCAGCACTTTCTTGTCGGAGGGGATGGCGATGCGCCCCATGATCGCGTCACGCACCCACCAGGCTTGCGCGTCGAACATGTTGAAGGTGAACCACTGGTCCTGCATGCCCAGGTAGAAGAGCTTGGGGTTATGCACCCAGACCACACCCTTGTAGAGATCGGCCGTCGCCAGCCGGTTGGCGGTTTTCAGGCGCAGATCGTCGGGCAGGAAGGGGAAGTGATGCTTGTAGCCGGTGCACAGGATGATCGCATCGACCTTTTTCGAAGTGCCGTCGGCGAAATAGGCGGTGTTTTCGTCGACCCGCTCGACCTTTGGCACTTCTTTCCAGTTCTCGGGCCAGTTGTAGCCCATCGGGGCGTTGCGGTAGGCGACCGTGATCGACTTCGCGCCATATTTCCAGCATTGCGAGCCGATGTCCTCGGCCGAATAGCTCGACCCCAGCAACAAAAGATCCTTGCCGGCGAATTCGCGCGCATCGCGGAAATCGTGGGCATGCAGGACGCGGCCGTTGAATTTGTCGAAGCCCGGATATTCCGGCACATTCGGGGTCGAGAAATGGCCCGACGAGACGATGACGTGATCGAAAACCTCGGAATAGACCCGATCCTTGGGCAGGTCGTGCACGGTGACGGTGAACTTTCCGGTCTTGTCGTCGTAAGTCACGTTCCGACAGGTCGTCGAAAAACGGATCCAGTCGCGCACACCGGCCTTTTTCACCCGGCCTTCGATATAATCGAACAGTACCGCGCGGGGCGGATAGCTGGCGATCTGCTTGCCGAAATGCTGCTCGAACGAATAGTCGGCGAATTCGAGACCCTCCTTCGGGCCGTTCGACCACAGGTAACGATACATCGAACAATGCACGGGCTCGCCATATTGGTCGAGCCCGGTGCGCCACGTGTAGTTCCACAACCCACCCCAGTTCGACTGCTTTTCAAAACAGACGATCTCGGGAATCTCCGCCCCCTTCTGATGTGCCGACTGAAAGGCGCGCAGTTGTGCAAGGCCCGAAGGCCCTGCGCCGATGATGGCAACTCGTTTCTTCATGCAAAGGCTCCCGTTGGTCTTTCCGGGCTGTTTGGCTCCGGACATATTTGCACTTTTCGAATATATATTCAGATATCAAGCGTGTTTTCGGTTTCCCACGCGGAGAAATGCGACATATAGGCGTTCCATTCCTGATGCTTGAGCTTCAGGTAGGAATTCGAGAAATCGTTGCCCAGCATCGCTTTCAGCACCTTGTCCTTGTCAAATTCGCGCAAGGCATCGAGAAGGTTCAGTGGCAGTTTCGGCGCCCCCCTTACGGTATGGCCCTGAGTATACATGTCGATATCGTAGCGACGGCCGGGGTCGGCCTTTGACCGCACGCCATCGAGGCCGGCGGCAATGATGACCGCCTGCAACAGATAGGGGTTCGCCGCCCCGTCGGGCAGCCGCAGTTCGAACCGGCCGGGGCCGGGAACGCGGACCATATGGGTGCGGTTGTTGCCGGTCCAGGTCACGGTGTTCGGCGCCCAGGTGGCACCCGACACGGTGCGCGGCGCGTTGATGCGCTTGTAGCTGTTGACCGTGGGGTTGGTGATCGCCGCCAGTGCCGAGGCATGCTTCATGATCCCGCCCAGGAAATTGCGCCCCCGGTCCGACAGGCCAAGTTCCTTGCTGTCATCCGAAAAGGCGTTCTGCTTGCCGTCCAGAGACCAGACCGAGATATGGGCATGGCAGCCCGATCCGGTCAGCCCCTTGAACGGCTTCGGCATGAACGTGGCTCGCAGCCCATGCTTTTCTGCGATCGACCGCATCATGAACTTGAAGAAGGAATGCTTGTCGGCGGTCTGAAGCGCGTCGTCATATTTCCAGTTCATCTCGAACTGGCCGGTCGCGTCCTCGTGGTCGTTCTGATAAGCTTCCCAGCCCAGCTCCAGCATATAATCGCAGACTTCCGCGATCACGTCATAGCGGCGCATCACCGCCTGCTGATCGTAACAGGGCTTGACCGCATTGTCGTAGGGGTCCGACACCGCCGATCCGTCCGGGGTCAGGATGAAGAATTCCGGCTCGACCCCGGTTTTCACGCGCAGCCCTTCTTTTGCCGCTTCGGCGATGACGCTGCGCAGCACATTGCGGGGGGCCTGATCGACGGGCTTGCCCTCCATGACGCAGTTCGAGGCGATCCAGGCCACTTCGGGTTTCCACGGCAACTGGATCGCCGCCTCGGGGTCCGGGACCGCCATCATGTCGGGGTGCGCAGGTGTCAGGTCCAGCCAGGTGGCGAACCCCGCAAACCCCGCGCCATCGACTGCCATGTCGTTGATCGCCTGCGCAGGCACAAGCTTGGCGCGCTGCCCACCGAACAGGTCGGTGTAGGAGACCATGAAATATTTGACGCCCTTTTCCTTGGCCCATTTGGCCAGATCCTTCGGCATGTTCGTCACTCCCTGTCGTTCGTTGTTCAGAATCCGGTTTTTCCCGGTATCCAGCTGGTTCCGGCAATCGGCACCCCCGCCATCGCTGCTGCTTCCACGGTCAGCGCCACCAGGTCTTCCGGTTCAAGATTGTGCAGATGGTTCTTGCCGCAGGCGCGTGCGATCGTCTGCGCCTCGAGCGTCATGACCTTGAGATAATTCTTCAGCCGCCGCCCGCCGAGAACCGGATCGAAGCGCTTGTAAAGCTCGGGGTCCTGGGTGGTGATGCCGGCCGGGTCGCGCCCTTCGTGCCAGTCGTCATAGGCATCGGCAGTCGTGCCCAGCTTTTGATATTCCGCCTCGAGCGCGGGGTCGTTGTCGCCCAACGCGATCAGCGCTGCGGTGCCGATGGCGACCGCGTCGGCGCCAAGCGCCATCGCCTTGGCCACATCGGCGCCCGACCGGATGCCGCCCGATACTATCAGCTGGACCTTGCGGTGCATGCCAAGATCCTGAAGCGCCTTCACAGCTTGCGGAATGCAGGCGAGGATCGGCATGCCGACATGTTCGATGAACACATCCTGCGTCGCCGCCGTCCCGCCCTGCATCCCGTCCAGAACCACGACATCGGCCCCGGCCTTGACCGCCAGCGCGGTGTCGTAATAGGGCCGCGCGCCGCCGACTTTCACATAGATCGGCTTTTCCCAATCCGTGATTTCGCGCAGCTCCATGATTTTGATTTCAAGGTCGTCCGGGCCGGTCCAGTCGGGGTGCCGGCAGGCCGACCGCTGGTCGATCCCCTTCGGCAGGTTGCGCATCGTCGCTACCCGGTCGCTGATCTTCTGACCCAGCAGCATCCCGCCGCCGCCCGGCTTGGCGCCCTGGCCGACGACGATCTCGATCGCATCGGCGCGGCGGAGGTCATCGGGGTTCATCCCGTAGCGGCTGGGAAGATATTGATAGACCAGGGTTCGTGAATGGCCGCGTTCTTCCTCGGTCATCCCGCCGTCACCGGTGGTGGTCGAAGTGCCGGCGGCGCTTGCGCCACGCCCCAAGGCTTCCTTTGCAGGGCCCGACAGGGCGCCGAACGACATCCCCGCGATGGTCACCGGAATGTCGAGATGGATCGGCTTCTTGGCATGCCGCGTGCCCAACCAGACGTCCGTCGCGCATTTCTCGCGGTAGCCTTCCAGCGGATAGCGGCTGATCGAGGCGCCAAGAAACAGCAGGTCGTCGAAATGCGGCAGGTGGCGCTTGGTGCCGCCGCCGCGGATGTCATAGATGCCGGTGGCCGCCGCACGGCGGATTTCGGCATTCACCGCCGGGGTGAAGGTAGCCGAAAAACGCGGCGGGGTATGGGGAAAATCGCTCATTCTGTTTCCTCAGTAGGCCGACGCATTGTCGATGTTGAAATTGTAAAGCTTGCGGGCCGAACCATAGCGCCTGAATTCGGACGGTTTGGCCAGTTGGTCCGCCTCACCCCGTTTCAGAAGGTCGGCCAGCAGCGTCAGATGCTCGGGCCGCATCTCCTTTTCGATACAGTCCGAACCGAGGCTCTTGACCGAGCCGCGCACGAAAAGCCGCGCCTCGTAGAGCGAATCGCCCAAGGCGTCGCCCGCATCGCCCAGCACGACCAGGCTGCCCGACTGCGCCATGAAGGCCGACATATGGCCGATGTTGCCATGAACCACGATGTCGATGCCCTTCATCGACACGCCGCAGCGGCTCGATGCATTGCCCTTGATCACCAGAAGCCCGCCGCGGCCGGTGGCGCCGGCATACTGGCTGGCGTTCCCGTCGATGATGACGGCACCCGACATCATGTTTTCGGCCACACCCGGCCCGGCGTTGCCCTTGATACGGATCGTCGCCTGCTTGTTCATGCCGGCGCAGTAATAGCCCGTCGTGCCGTGCACCGTGATGTCGACCGGCGCATCGACGCCCACCGCAATCGAATGGCTGCCCTTGGTGTTGACGATTTCCCAGGCGGTCTGGTTCGTAGTGCCGCGCAGGCCGTGCAGCGTCTGGTTCAGTTCGCGCAGGCTGCGCTTGGCCATGTCGAATGTCTGCATCTTAGTGATTCCAGAAGTAAACGGTTGCGGGTTCAGGCTCCCAAAGGCGGGCGTTCTCGATCCCGGGCAGGTTGACCATGGCGCGGTACTCCGAGCCGAAGGCCACATATTGATCGGTCTCGGCCATCACGGCGGGTTTGCAGGCGATCGGGTCGCGGACCACGCCGAACCCGTCCTTGGTGCCGACGACGAACGTGTAGAACCCGTCGAGATCGTCAAGCCCGGCCTCGAGCGCCTGGCCGAGGTTCATCCCCTCTTTCAGCTTGTGGCTGACGTAAGCGGCGGCAACTTCGGTATCGTTCTGGGTCTCGAACGTCATGCCTTCGCGGATCAGCTCGCGCCGCAGGCCGTTGTGGTTCGACAGCGAGCCATTGTGCACCAGACACTGGTCGGGGCCAGTCGAGAAGGGGTGCGCACCCATCGTCGTCACCGCCGATTCGGTCGCCATGCGGGTATGGCCGATGCCGTGCGTGCCGTGCATCTTGGCAAGTTCAAAGCGGTCGGCCACATCCTTGGGCAGGCCGACCTCCTTGTAGATTTCCAGACTGTCGCCGACGCTCATCACCTTCAGCGACGGGCGCAGGTGCGCAAGGGCGCTGCGGGCGGCGTCGAGCTGGTCGACCGGCACTTCCAGAACCGCGTGGGTGCTTTTGATCAGCAACAGCACCGGCTGGCCGATCGCTTCCTTCAAGTCCTTGTCAAGATTATGAAAATCCTTGGCGGGATTGGACGACTGGACAGTAATCTTTGCCGCCCCGTCCCCTGCGCCGCCATAGATCGCGATCCCCGCGCTATCCGGCCCGCGGTCGGTCATGGTGATAAGCATATCCGCCAGCATCGCCCCTAGCCGGGGTTCGAGTGACTTGTCCTTCAGAAACAACCCGACAATGCCGCACATGGTGCCCTCCCGTTGAAACTGCGTCCTCGCGGCGCGAGGCCTCTCCTATCAACTAGCAGGAATGTTTTTTTCTTGCTAGGCAAAAATTGTCTTTTCGGCGTTCCCCTCGTGACTTCCAGTTTTCGGCAAGCGGGGCAGGTCGGCGTTGGGAGCGTAACAGAAACCTTGACAGAATGTCGCACCCATAGTTTCCTGCCAGACAACAAAATTGCCAATATAGAAAAATGCGCGCAGCCGGCCCGGCGCGACGGCAGAGGGCCAAGGGAGGGGAAAGTGTCTGATATCAGTCAAAGGATTGAGACCATGCACAAGCGAGACGTGCGGATTGCATGGACGTTTGTCATCGGCCTCTGGCTTGCAATGATCTTTGTGGCGATCGCCACATGGTCTCTGGCGCCAAGCTCCGGCGCGCGTCTGGTCTTGCTGATCGGCGGCGCGATCGTGCTGGTCTTCAACACGGCCGCGATCATGGCGATGCTGCGCCATTACCGCGAGGACCGCGATTTCATGTATGGGCTCGACATCAAGTTTCTTGATCAGGCCCGCGCGGCGAAAGGGTGACGGTCATGGCAAAATACACCCCCCCCGCCCAAAGCAAGCTTGGCCAGATCATCGACGTGATCGTGCTTCTTGTGCTTGCCATCGGATCGCTTTTCATACCGCTCTGGCTGCACCTCGCCGGATCGGACAAGGTGCCCCACCCGATTGACAACCCGACGTGGGAAACATTGGGGCAGAACGCGACAATGGTCGAAAAATGGGGCCAGCTTGGCTTTGCCGATCCGGCTTCGGCGCAAGAGATCATCACGTCGCGCTTCGACTATTCCTTCAGCCTGGTGAACCTGCTGGTCATGGTCGTAGTCGTCGTCGGCTATTTCGTCATGATGCTGCGGTTTTCCAATCAGGAGTATCAGGACGTGATCAACGAAAAATTCGGCGAACGGCGCTAGGGGGCAGAAAATGGATATCTGGAACATGTTGGAATATGCCGCCTGGGCCGCCTCGGTGATCTTCGGGGTTCTGATCCTGGTCGACTGGTTCAGGATCGACACAACCTATTCGGAAGAGCTTCTGACCTCGTCGCGTGAAGGCGAGCTGGAAGCGATGACCGAAAAGCACAAGCTTTGAGGGGGCGGCAATGACAACTGCATCAACTACGACCGAAAAAGTTGGCCTGCTGCGCGTGCTTGGACCTGGCCACGTATGGGCACTTGGCGTCGGCATCGTTCTGGTCGGCGAATACATGGGCTGGAACTTCGCGGTTGGAAAGGGCGGCGCCTATGCCGCGCTGATCGCCTGCTGGTTCGCCGGCATCCTTTACACTTGTGTGGCCATGATCGACAGCGAGGTCACGTCGACCGTCGCCGCCGCCGGCGGCCAATATACCCAGGCCAAGCATATCTGCGGGCCGCTGATGGCCTTCAACGTCGGCCTTTATCTTGTGTTCGCCTACACGATGCTCGAGGCGGCGAATGCCAGCACCATCGGCTTTCTGGTGGATACGGTGGCCAACCTTGGCGGCCATGCCGGGATCGACCAGCGGCCCTTCATCATTCTGTCCATCATGTTCCTGGCCTGGCTGAACTATCGCGGTGTTCTGGCGACGTTGAACTTCAACTTCGTCATCACCGCCTTTGCCTTCCTGGCCATTGTTCTGCTGTTTCTGATCACGGCACCCTGGTCTGCGTCCAGCCCGATGCGCCATGCCGAACTGATGACCAATCTGCCCTATGGCTGGCTGGGTGTTCTGGCCTCGATGCACTTCGGCCTGTGGTTCTACCTTGGTATCGAGGGCACGACTCAGGCGGCCGAAGAGGTGCGTTCACCCGCCCGGTCGCTGCCCTTCGGGACACTGGCCGGCATCATGACGCTGCTGATCGCGGCAACGCTGACCTGGTATGTCTGCGTCGGCCTGATGCCCTGGGAATATCTGGGCCAGGCCGGGGTGCCGCTTTTCGACGCGGCGCGGCTTTCGGGCAGCACTTTTCTGATGGTGGTTCTGGGGATCGGAACGCTCTTTGCCACGCTCGCCTCGGCAAACGGTTGCATCAACGATGCGTCGCGGGCCTGGTTCGCGATGGGGCGCGACCGCTATCTGCCGTCGTGGTTCGGGGCGGTGCATCCCAAATACCGCACGCCCTATCGTTCGATCATCTTCCTTGTTCCGATTGCGCTTCTGTTCGCGCTCCAGGTGCCGCTGGATCAGATCATCACCTTCTCGATCCTGTCAGGGCTTCTTGAATACACGTTCATGCCGATCAACATGATCCTCTTCCGCCGCAAATGGCCGCTCGACACGATCAAGCGTGGCTATGTCCACCCGTTCCATCCGCTGCCGGCCTTCGTGCTTCTGGCCCTTTGCGCCGTGACCTATTTCGCGGTGTTCCTGGGCTATGGGACGCAACTGGTGGCGATGGTCGCCTTCTACGTGGTCGTGTCGCTGTGGTTTCACTTCTGGCGCTACCGCTTCGTCAGCCGTGGCGCACAGTTCACCATGCCCTGGCACCGGCCCAACGGCTATTAAGCCCGGACGGGCGCTGAACTGTCGGTCCGCCGGTTGGCGGGTCGAGGCTTTCTTGAAGGGATAACGCGTGTTGGAAAGTCTGGGTCTGGCAATGTTGGGCGCCGCGTCGGGGACGGCGGCGCTTGGCCTTGGCTGGCGGGGCCGGGCTGCGGCGGGGGAGCGAACCATGGCCCGTGCCGGCTATTTGGACCTATGCGCGCCCTTGTTCACCGCACCGCGAATCGGGCGGGCGCCCACCGGGTTCGCCCGTCTGGCAGGTCAGTTCCGGGGGTGGGAGTTCGATATCCAGGCGCTGCCCGATGCGCTGACCTATCGCAAGCTGCCCAGCCTGTGGTTGCTGGTCACCATTCCGGCGCCGATGCCGGTGGCGGCCACGCTGGACATCATGCGCCGACCCATAGGGGGAGAGACTTTCTCGCATTTCGACAGGCTGGACGACCAGGTCGTGGCCCCGCCTGGCCTGCCGCCGGATGCGGTCCTGCGCACCGACGATGCCGCCCGCCTGCCGCCTGCCGAACTTCTCGCCGATCATTTCGCGGTCCTGTCGGCCGAGCGGGCCAAGGAACTGGTGATCTCGCCCAAGGGGCTACGGCTGACCTGGCTTGCCGAAGAGGCGGACCGGGCGCGCTATCTTCTGTTCCGCGATGCCGAACTGGGCATGACGCCGCTTGGCCCGGCGGTTCTTTCGCCGCTTCTGGGCCATCTGTCGGGGCTTGCCGAAGCGCTCGCGCAGGCGGGGGCAGGGGCGCGATGACCCAGGTCCGGCCCCAGCCACCCCACCTGGTGCTGGCCTCGGCGATAGTCCTGCCGGGCACAGGGCAGGTGTTGAACCGCGAACCGGTGCGTGGGCTGATCTTCTTGTTCTTCATCCTGCTTCTGGGTGGCTTCACGCTCAAGACCGCGGCCCCCGATGTGTCCATCATCGGCAAATTCGCCGGGGGGATATTCGTCTGGGCAATGTCGATATTCGACGCCTACAAGCGGGCGCGTATCCGGTTCACGGTCTGGCAGGTTGGCGGCGGGGCGGGGGAACCCAATTCCTGAAGCGGGCCCCGAGCGCCGCCGCTGTTCCGGGCGCAGGAAAAAAATATTCTTAAGATGCAAAAAACGCTAGGCAGACGGCCAAGATTGCGACAGGTTGCGGCCGGGGCCGCGTCAGCGTGAACCGGCCCGGAAAGCAGATTCGGCAGCGGCCCCGCGCGGGCGCGCCAGCCGGGCGTCACGGCGCAAGCGGAGGGAAAAATAATGTCATCTGAAAACAAGTCCGGTGAGCTTCACCGGGCACTAGACTGGAAGGGCGCCTTCTGGGTCGCGGCGGGCGTGCCGCCGCTGGTCCTTTTCTCGATCGGCGGGATTGCAGGAACCACTGGCAAGCTGGCCTTTGTGGTCTGGATGGTGTCGATGCTGATGGGCTTTTCGCAAAGCTTCACCTATGCCGAGATTGCCGGCATGTTCGGCAATAAGTCGGGCGGGGCGTCGGTCTATGGGGCGACAGCCTGGCTGCGCTATTCCAAGCTTGTGGCTCCCCTGTCGGTCTGGTGCAACTGGTTTGCCTGGTCGCCGGTTCTGTCCTTGGGCTGCGCGATTGCCGCGGGCTACATTCTGAACGCGCTGGCGCCGATTCCGGCGGCCGACAGTCAGGCGGTTCTGGGCTGGGTCAGCGCCCATATGGCCGACTATACGGCTGCCAGCCAGTCGGTTGTCGATTATATCGCGGCCCATGCCGGCACCACGCCGGACGACGCGATCAAGGCCGTCGCCTCGGCCGACGGGGTTTCGGCCCTGACGCCGGCCATTCGCAACTGGGAAGCCTTCGCCATCCATATCCCGGCCTTCAACGGCCATGACCTGACCTTGCACTTCAACACCACGTTCGTGATCGGTGCGGTCCTGATGCTGATCATGTTCGCCATCCAGCATCGCGGCATCGCGTCGACGGCCAGCGCGCAGAAATGGCTTGCGATCATCGTGCTGGTCCCCTTGCTGCTCGTCGGTCTGGTCCCGATCCTGACCGGCCAGATCGCCAGCGCCAACATCACCGGGTTGGTGCCGCCGACTGCGGCCTATTCCGGCGTTGATGGCACATGGTCGATCGGCGGCTGGACGCTTATTCTGGGCGGGCTTTATATCGCCGCTTGGTCGACATACGGCTTTGAAACCGCGGTCTGCTATACGCGCGAACTGAGAAACCCGGCGACCGACACATTCAAGGCGATCTTCTTTTCCGGGCTGTTGTGCTGCCTGTTCTTCTTCCTCATCCCGTTCTCGTTCCAGGGGGTTCTGGGGCAGGCGGGAATGCTGGCACCGGGCATCGTCGATGGCACCGGCGTGGCCGAGGCGCTTGGTGGCATGGTCGGCGGTATACGCATCGTCACCCAGATCTTCGTGATCCTGATGATCCTCGCGCTGTTCCTCGCCATCATGACTGCCATGGCCGGATCGTCGCGCACGCTTTATCAGGGTTCGAAGGATGGCTGGTTGCCGAAATACCTCAGCCATGTGAACGATCATGGCGCGCCGACCGGCGCAATGTGGACGGATTTCTGCTTCAACCTGATCCTTCTGGCGCTGGCCTCGAACGCTGCCGGCTACTTCTATGTGCTGGCGATCTCGAATGTCGGCTACATCATCTTCAACTTCCTCAACCTCAACTCGGGCTGGATTCACCGGATCGATTCGGGCCATGTCGAACGCCCCTGGAAGGCGCCGAACTGGCTGATCGGGCTGAATACGCTTCTGGCCTTCGTCAACGCGTTGTTTCTGGGCGCCGGCGCCAAGGTATGGGGCTATTCTGACGCATTGCTGTCGGGCGTGATCTTCGCCGCGCTGATCATTCCGGTGTTCATGTTCCGCCATTACGTGCAGGACGGCGGACGGTTCCCGAAAGAGGCGCTCGAGGATCTGGGTCTGACCGAGGGCGACCTGGGCCACCGCAAGGCGGGCATGCTGCCCTATCTCGCGCTGGTGGCGGGTGTTTGCGTGGTGCTTTGGGCCAACTGGTTCTTCGTCCTGCCGGCCTGACACGGGCCTAGCGGCTGACGGCAAAGCTGAAAAGGGGCGGTCATCGGGCCGCCCCTTGTCGTTTGCCGCCCGACCGTCAGCCTTGGGGTGCCGGAACTGGAAAGATCAGGTCATAGGCCCAGTTGAAAACGAACGTATATACAAGGTAAAATCCGGTGAACGCTATATCCATCATGAATGCCTGAACCAGGCTCACCCCAAGATATGCGGCGATGAACGGGATCAACGCCACCAGCAACCCGGTTTCAAACAGCACCGCATGCACGACCCGATGTGTCGGGGTCTTGCGCACGTCGCCTGCGATCCGCACAAGGGCATGATCGAAAAGCAGATTGTAGACGTAGTTCCAGGCCGTCGCGACGGTCGCACCCACGATGGCGACGACACCGATGTCATGGACCGGAAGGCCAAATGCCCAACTGCCAAGCGGTGTGATCAGGATCAGCCCGATGATCTCGAAACTGATCGCGTGACGGATGCGGTCCTTGGTGGTGCGCACGAGAGTCCTCATCGATGGTTCGGGTCGTCCCGATCAGGCGCCCGTCAAGGGGGAGGTCGTCCTCGCTGCGCGCCGGTATATATTGCAGCGGTTTCAGAGAGCAAGCCGCGAAGCATGGAAGCCCGCCGTCGGCAATCGCCCGCCAAGCGCGAAAATAATTTCCCTGAGAGGAAAAAATGTTGCACAAGAATGTTGATTTCCGCAAGTATTGCCACCAGACTGCGCGCAACAAAACAGTAATCCATGGGGAAATGACATGACGAATTCCTGGCGATTCTCGACACTCGGCGACCGGCACCGCGCGCTCGGCTCGGACCTTGAGGACTGGAGCGGCATGGGAACGGCCTGGTCTTATTCCAAGGGCGATCCCGATGCCGAATATATGGCGATTCGCACCAAGGCCGGGCTGATGGATGTGTCTGGCCTGAAGAAGGTGCATATCACCGGCGCCGCCGCCAGCCATGTCATCGAACGCGCGACGACGCGGAACATCGAAAAGCTGATGCCGGGCCGGTCGGTCTATGCCACCATGTTGAACGACGCGGGCAAGTTCATCGATGACTGCGTCATCTACCGGATGGGGCCGAACAGCTTCATGGTCGTGCATGGATCGGGCGGTGCGCACGAACAGTTGACCATGGCCGCCACCGGCCGCGACGTGTCTATCCGCTTTGACGACAATCTGCACGATCTGTCGCTTCAGGGGCCGCTGGCCGTCGACTATCTTGAAAAGCATGTCGAGGGCATTCGCCAGCTCAACTACTTCAGCCAAATGCAGACTTCTCTGTTCGGCAAGCCGGTGATGATCTCGCGCACCGGCTATACCGGCGAACGGGGGTATGAGCTTTTCTGCCGGGGCCAGGACGCCGGCATGATCTGGGACCGGATTCTGGACGAAGGCAAGGGGATGGGCATCATACCCTGCCGGTTCACCACACTCGACATGCTCCGGACAGAAAGCTACCTTCTGTTCTTCCCGTTCGACAATTCCGAGATGTATCCCTTTGAAAGCGAAGGTCCTGGCGACACGCTTTGGGAACTGGGCCTCGATTTCACCGTCTCGCCCGGCAAGGTCGGTTTCCGCGGCGCCGAGGAACATTACCGCCTGAAAGGGCGCGAGCGGTTCAAGATCTGGGGGCTGAAGCTCGACGGCACGAACGTGCCCGGCAATGGCGCCCCGGTGATGCGCGGCGGCAAGAAGGTGGGCGTGGTCACGCAGGCCATGCATTCCCCGCTGAACAAATGGACGATCGCCATCGCCCGCCTGCCGGTTGATTGCGCAAACGCCGGAACCAAGCTGACCGTCAATTGCACCACCCATGGCGAAATTGCAGCGACGACGCACCCGATGCCGTTCTTCGATGTCGACAAGAAACGGCGCACCGCCAAAGGCTGACCCTATCGGGGGTGCGGCACAGACCGCGCCCCATCCCCCGGCCTTCATTCCCCGGAAGCCCAGAATGCCCGTCACCCAATTCCCCGCCGCCATCCCCAGTCGCCCGCGCTACGGAATGCTTGAGCCGCGCCCTGGCAAGGCCCATCTGATGATCGCCGATGGCGAAGGGTCAGGGGCGCTGCTTGACCTTGCCGCCAGGGACCCGGGCCTGATGGCCCATGCCCATGTGATCTGCATCCCGCGGCACACGGGCGCGGCCTTCGTGCCCCGGCTTCAGGTACTGAACCCCGCGCAATTCTACGAAGGCCCAAGCTTCCCCGCTGCCCTGCCGCGCTTGCGCCGGGTCTTGATGGACGCGCATATGGGTCTTCAGGTCTATCTGGCCGGCACCGAAGGGCTGATTGGCCAGGCGATGCTGGAAGCGACCGGCGCCGGCATCCCCCATACCGCCATCCAGACCGAGCATCGCGGCTCGCTTGCCCGCCGGGTGCAGTGCGTCCACTGCAAGGGCATCACCGAAGATGTCACGACCGACCCCTATCAATGTGCCCATTGCGGCCTGCATCTCTACGTGCGCGACCATTATTCGCGCCGCATTGCCGCTTTTCAGGGGGTGCGGATCGACGCGGAAGACCCCGGCAACATTCCCCCAGCCGTGGAGCGGTTCAAATGAGCGCAGGTGTCGCAAAGCTCGATGTCGCCGTCACCGAGGTGACACCGGTCAACGACCTGGTCACCCGGTTCAGCTTCGCCCGTACCGATGGCGGCGAAATGCCGACCTTTTCGGGCGGCGCCCATACCGTTGTCGAGATGAACGACAAGGGGCGGATGAGGCTCAATCCCTATTCGCTGATGTCCGACCCCGCCGACCGCAGCCACTATTCGATCTCGGTCCGGCGTGACGATCAGGGCAGGGGCGGGTCGCTTTTCATGCACCGCGAAGTCAGGCCTGGCATGAAGATGGTTCTGTCGCACCCGGTCAACCTCTTCGCGCTCGACCTGCGGGCCAAAAAGCACCTTCTGGTTGCCGGCGGCATCGGCATCACGCCCTTCCTGGCCCAGATCAAACAGCTTGCTGCGCTCAATGGCAACTTCGAGCTGCACTATTCGGTGCGGACTGAATCCTTGGGGTCCTATGCGGGCGAATTGCGCGCCACCCATCCCGCACGCGTCCATATCTACCACGACGACCGGAAGGAAATGATCCCGCTGGCGAGGCTTCTGGATGGCCAGCCGCTTGGGACGCATCTTTATGTCTGTGGGCCGAAGGGAATGATCGCGTGGGTCCGCACCACCGCCGAGGCTGCCGGCTGGCCGCGCGAGGCGGTGCATCATGAAGAGTTTCTCGCCCCCCCTTCGGGCAAGGAATTCACGGTGGAACTCGCCCGGTCGAAAAAGACGGTGCGGGTCGGCGAACATCAAAGCCTGCTCGAGGCGATCGAGGCGGCAGGGGTCGATGCGCCCTATCTCTGCCGAGGGGGGGCGTGCGGGCAGTGCGAAACCGATGTTCTGGCCTGCGATGGCCATGTGCTGCACAACGACCACTGGCTGACGCCTGACCAACGCGCCTCAGGCGCCAAGATCATGCCATGCGTTTCGCGGTTCGAGGGCAAGACCCTTGTCCTTGACCGCTGAGGGAGAGCGACCATGACCATCACCTTCCGTGACGAGACCTTCTTCGACGATTTCACCTTTCGCAATTCGCCCGCCGCGATCCGCCGCTTTCCGTTCCCGTTCCACGAAGACAGCTACATGTATTCGGTGAACCTCGAGCCGCACAAAAGCTATCGGCCGGGGTCGGTGTTCGAGCGCACCTTTGATGTCGATGAACATTACGTCTCGGAGATGCGTGACCGGGCGCGGGTGCTGGCCGCGGACCCGTTACGCTGCCAGTCCCTGCCGCATATGACACTGGCCGGCTGGGACCTTCTGGAACTGATCATGGTCGCCAAGGCCGAGGAATATCCCGATCTGTTCACCCTTACCCGAAACGGCAACGACTGGCACTGGATCAACCGGCCGCTCGGTATCGACCAGCGCTTCACGTTCCTGGATGAAGCGACGCTGCCCTATGGGCCCATGGAATATATTACCCGCCAGACGCAGGGCGATTTTGCCATGCTCGACCAGCGCGACGACAATCTGTGGATGGATGCGGGCATGGTGACGACCCAGGCCGACTGGTCGCTGGATTTCGACATCGGCATGAACTTTTTCGAATGGCACGCACCCGTGCCGAAAGCCGCCGAGATGGGGATATTCCAGCGTGCGCTGAAATTTCTGCTGAACATCCGACAGGGGGCGCCAGCCCGACGGCTGAACTGGACGATGACCGTCTATCCGCTGCTGGATACCAGCCCCGAGAACTACCACAAATGGGGGATCAAGAAGAACGATTTGACGCTGGAAAATGTCGGCGAACTCATGCATTTGCGGGTCGAACTTCAGACGTTTTTCCGCCTGCCGAGATCGAACGCGCTGGTGTTTCCGATCCGCGCCTACCTGATCAAGCTGGGCGAACTGGCGACGGTGCCGAAATGGGGCCGCCGCCTGCACCGAGTGTTGCGCGATCTTCCGGTGGAACTGGCGACCTACAAGGGCTTTGTCGGCAACCGGCCCACGATCGTGGAATGGCTGTCGCACTATGACGACGGAGCGCCCACCAGCCCGGGCATCTTTCCTGACGAGTGAGGCCGGGGCTCTGCCCCGGACCCCGGGATATTGGGACCACAATGAAGGGGCGGCGCGGGCGGGCTGAAATGCTCAGTCCGCCTGCGGGTAGGAGATGACCGACAGGAACCGCGCCGGCAGCTTGTTGAGTTTCTCGGGGCCATGCGGGGCGTCGGCGTCGAAGAAAAGGCTGTCGCCCGGCTCCATCAGAAAGGTCTGGTCGCCGTGACGATATTCGACCTCGCCCTCGAGCATGTAGAGAAGTTCGATCCCGTCATGCTGGAAGGTAGGGAACACATCCGAGCTTTCCGAAAGGGTAATCATGTACGGCTCGACGATGACCCCCGAGGCATTGGCGCCGATATGGCCAAGAAGGTTATACTGATGGCCGGCGCGGGTGCCGGCACGCTCCATTTCGACCGCCTTGCCGGCCTTGACATGCATGACCTCGCGCTTTTCCTCGAACCGCCGGAAAAAGGCGGTGATCGGCGTCGAAAGCGCATGAGCCAGCGATTGCAGCGTCGCCAGAGACGGCGACGTGATGCCGTTTTCGATCTTCGACAGCATACCGATGGAAAGGCCGGTCTGTTTCGAAAGATCGGCAACCGTCATCGCCTTTTGCCGCCGGAAGCTGCGCACCGAGCGGCCAATCGCGACCTCGAGGTTTTTTTCGCGCGGCTCGGACGTGCGGTGGGGGTTCTGGTGCAGGGCGGCCGGCGGGGCGGCTTTGATTTTGACGCGTGTCTTGGCGGCGGCCATGAAAATCTCCGATTGTGGTACAGTCTTGCTGACGGGCGCCCCGGGTGCGCTTCTTTGATCCGAAGCGCCGGGCCTTGTCCAATCTGTTATTCCTGCCAGTATAGACTTTATTCCTGCAAGTGTAGGCGCCGCCATGCGAGCTGAAAACCCTAAACATCTCGGCTTCCTGATTTTTCCGGGTTTCCCCATGGCCTGCCTGACCTCGGCGATCGAGCCTTTGCGCGCGGCCAACGAAATCGCCGGGCGCCGCGCATTTCGCTGGTCGGTCCTGTCCGAAAACCGGGCTCGGGTCGCGTCGAGCGCCGAGGTGGTGTTCGACCCGACGCTGGCGCTGGACGGGGCGGCCGGGCTTGACGCGCTGTTCCTTCTGTCGAGCCCCGAGGGGCGGTTTCAGAACCCGCGCAAGGCGCAGGCCGAACTGCGCTGGCTGGCGCGCCAGGGGATGCGCCTGGGCGGCTTTTCGGGCGGCATCTTTCCCCTGGCGCGGGCCGGGCTTCTGGGGGGGCACGCGGTCGCGGTCCACTGGTGCTACGATGCGGCGTTCCGGACGGAATTTCCCGACATTTCGGCCAGTTCGGCAGTGATGAGCCTGGATAAGACCAGGATCAGCGCCGCCGGCGCCACGGCGGTTTTCGATCTGATGCTGCGGTTCATCGAAGAAGATCTGGGGCCCGAGGTGATGACCGAGGTCGCCTGCTGGTTCCAGCATCCAGTCGTTCGCGGACCCGACGTGGTGCAGCGCCGCCCCGGCTGGCGGGCGGATCGGACGCAGGATACCCTGCCCCTGCCGGTGGCTGCGGCGATCCGGCTGTTCGCCAGCCATATCGAAGAGCCCCTCGCCATCGAAGAGGTCGCAGGCCTCGTCGGCCTTTCGACCCGTCAGCTCGACCGGTTGTTCATCCGTGCGACCGGTCAGCCGCCCTTGCGCTATTACCGGCTGGTGCGGATGCGCCAGGCCCGTCAGCTCGTCCAGTTTTCCGACGCCTCGCTGACCGCGATCGCGCAAACGGTGGGCTATGCCAGCACGACCCCGATGGTACGCCACTATGTTGAGGAATTCGGGATCACGCCGCAAGCCGACCGCGAAGCCCGCAATGGTTTTCGCGAGCGGGGGCCCGCGCCACGCGTGGCGGCGCAGGGCTGAAATGGTCTATTGCAGGTAGGGCATCGGATCGACGCTTTCGAAACCCTGGCGGATTTCGAAATGGACGAAAGCCGGGTCCGACGCACGCACCTTGGCCAAGGCCTGGCCGCGCTTGACCCGGTCGCCTTTCTTCACCGCGATCGCGTCGAGGTTCGCATAGACGCTGAGCAGGTTGCCGTCGTGGCGCACGACCAGAATCGGCACCCCCTGCGTATCCTTGGTGATCGCCGCGACCACGCCATCGCCCGCCGCCTTGACCGGGGTGCCGGCGGCGGCGGCGATATCGATGCCGTCGTTCTTCTTTTTCTGATAGCCGCGCACGATCTTGCCCGAGACCGGCATCGAGAATTTCGACGAGGCGGTCGCGCCGAGGTCCGGCGCGGGCGGGGTCTTGACGGGCGCGGTGATGGCAACCGGTTTTTCGGCGGGGACCGGCTTGCCGGCCGATGGCGGAACCGGTGTGGGTGACCCCTGGCCGGGCGCGGTAACCGGCGCGGCCGCAAGGGGTTTGGCCTGCGCGACCGGGATCAGCAGGATCTGGCCTTCGCGCACCGCAAGGTCGCTGCCAAGCCCGTTCCAGTCGGCAAGCGCGCGGACATTCACATTGTAGAGATGCGCGATCGTATAGGCGGTTTCGCCGCGCGCAACCTTGTGCCGGATCGGCTCTGATCCGGTTGGCACGGCGGTCGGGTTCAACGGCGTAACGGCGGCCGGCTTGGCGGTTTCGGCGCGGGTGATCGCGGACGACGCCAGAGTGGTCACGTCGATGCCGCCACCCGGCGCCGCAGAGGGTGCCGCGCCAAGGGGCGCCCCGGCGATGGTGCCGCCCGTCGGTGCGTCCGCCACCCGCCGCGGCAGGGCCAGCACCTCGTTTTGATGGAGCGTGGCGTTGGGCGATACCGCATTGTAGCTGGCGACATCGGCAGCGGGCAGGCCGATGCGGGCGGCGACGCTTTCCACCGTGTCGCCCTGCCGGGCGACCGCCACCTGATAGCCGGGATAGGAAATGATTCCGCGGCTGTCGGGTTCGGGCCGTTGGCCGGTTGCCTGCAAGGCGGCGTCCGAGGTGCTGAAAATCCCCTTGCCATATCCGCGCAGATCGCCGTCGAAACCGCCGCCGGCACAGGCGGCCAGCGTCAGCAGCGCCGTCCCGGACAGCATCAGGCGCAGAAGGGTCTTGGATCGGGGGTCGGTCATTGCTCTATCCTCGCCGGTTGGCCCTTATGGCGGGCCTTGATGCATTTACTATAGACGTTTTCCTGCAAAATGCAGCGTCAATCCTGCCCGAGCCCCTCGATCAGTGGCACAAAGCGAACCGGGCGCAGTTCCTCGTAGTCAAAGCCCCGCTCGCTACGCGTGACCTTTATCAGGCTCTGCACCGCATCCGACTGGCCTACGGGCAACACCATGATACCGCCGATGCGAAGCTGGGCCAATAGGGGTCCGGGTGGATCTTCGGCCGCCGCGGTCACAATGATGCGGTCGAAGGGCGCATGGTCGGGCAGGCCGTGGCTGCCATCGGCGGCAAAGGCGGTGATGTTCGTCAGATCGAGGGAGGCAAAGACCGCCTCGGCTTCGCGCACCAGGCGCTTGTGGCGGTCGACCGTATAGACCCGGCGGGCAAGATGGGCGAGGATCGCCGCCTGATAGCCCGATCCGGTGCCAACCTCGAGCACCTTGTCGCGCGGGCTCACGTCAAGCGCCTGTGTCATCAGCGCCACCACCGATGGCTGGCTGATCGTCTGGCCGCAGGCGATAGGCAGTGGCATGTCCTCGTACGCGCGCTCGGCAAAAAGGCCGCGCACGAAGAGGCCGCGGTCCACCGCCTCCATCGCTGACAGAACGCGCGTGTCGGTCACACCGCGCGACCGCAGACTGTAAAGAAAGCGCATCTTCTCTTCGGCCGGATCAGTCATGTGCAAGACGCAAGGCCAGATCGGCCAACGTATCATGCGCGGTCAGGTCGGCGCGCATCGGCGTAACCGAGATATAGCCGTCGAGATTGACGGCCACATCGGTTCCGGGGGCGGTCGGCTTGTGCTGAGGGCCGCCGGTGATCCACAGGAACTTGCGGCCGGATGGCGAGATGTGCGGCTCGACCCCGAAGAACGTGTCGGTCCGGTAGCCTTGCGCCGCCACGCGCGTGCCCTTGACCGCGCCGGCCGGAATGGGGGGGAAATTGATGTTGTAAAACAGTTGGTAATCGCCCTGATCCCAAAGGCCCTTGTCCAGAAGCTTGCGCACCAGACCGGCGCCAAGCTGGCGGGCGGCTTCGAACGGGTCGTCGATCTCGTCGGTCGCCGGGCCCATGAACTGTGACAGGGCAATGGCGGGAATACCCTGAAGGGCGGCCTCCATCGCGCCGCCGATGGTCCCGGAATACAGTACGTTTTCGCCAGCATTGTTGCCCCGGTTCACGCCCGACAGCACCAGATCGGGCCGCGCCCCCAGCAAGACATCGTAGATCCCGGCCAGGACGCAATCGGCGGGGCTGCCTTCGGCCGCATAGCGACGGGACCCCAGCTTGGCGATCATCATCGGGTGGGTATAGCTGATGCAATGGCCGACGCCGGATTGCTCGAAGGCCGGGGCCACGGTCCAGACCTCGCCTGATGGACCGGCGATATCGTGGGCGATGGCGTCCAGCACCTCGAGCCCCGGTGCGTTGATACCGTCATCGTTGGTGATGAGAATGCGCATGCCTGCCCCTGTGATCGCTCCTGATTTAGAGGGAAGTCGGGCGGTGGTAAAGGCTGCGCTGTCCCTGGTCGGGCAGGGGCCCTGAAAGGGTGGCCAAGGGGCGACAGTTCGCCCGGCCCCCTGCCCGGCGGATCAGATCAGAGCGATCAGGCGTTCGGCCTCGGCGTCGAGGTTGGCCAGCCGGCTGCGGTCCTCGCCGGGGAAAAAGCGGGCGCGGGTGGCGGTGGCGCACGGCAGCGGGGTTTCGATCAGAACGCGCGGGCCGATCGTGGCCGTTTCGGCCTGCCAACTGCGGGCCAGCGCGATCTGCGCCGCCTTGGTCGCGCCATAGGTGCCAAAGAATTTCTCGCCGGCGCGCGGATCATCGAGAAACAGCGCAGTTCCGTCGCAGGCGCGCAAAAGGGGCTCGATCAGCGGGATCAGCACAGCCGTGGCGCGCAGGTTGCAGGCGACCGACTTGTCGAAATCCTCCGCGTCAACATGCCCGGCCGGCGACAGCGGGGCGGCATGAATGGCCGTGTGAACCCAAAGCCCCAGCCCGCCCCACCTTTGCGCGACCGAACCGGCGAGATGCGCCATCGCATCGGCATCGGTCACGTCCATCGGCGCCAGCGTGGCGCTGCCGCCGGCCGTCTGGATGCGGTCGTCAAGTTCTTCCAGCCCGCCGGTGGTGCGGGCCACCGCCACGACATGCCAGCCGCGCGCGCCGAGGGCCGCGGCGATGGCAAAGCCAAGCCCGCGCGAGGCGCCGGTTACAAGGGCTACAGGGCGGGCGGGGGCGGGGGACGACGGGGTGCTCATGGTCGCGGGATTTGGCATTGCCGCGCGGCCTATGCAACGGGAAAGTTCAATTTCCGGCCGCGTGAAGCCGCGCAAGCGCCGCCTCGCACAGGCCGAGCGGCTCCCATTGGCAGCCCCGGCAGAGCCGCTTCAGGCTGCCGGGCGGCACATGCGCGCGGATGCGCTGCTTGGCCTCGCCCCAGGTCAGGCGCTCGTGTGCCTCGAGATGCAGGGCGGCGGCATGGGCGCGGTCGAGCGCCTTGATCCTGGCCTGATCAGTGCACAGGGTTCCGCGCCGCTTGGGGCAGGGGGCGCAAATGTCGTCCGCCGCCCCGGTCACCATGATCTCTGTCCCGTCGCCGCCCTGGGCGCGCAGGTGACCCATGACGATCGCGGTCATGTTGGCGGTGAAGTCGAGCGAATAGCCCTTGCCCTCGAACCCGAGCGAACAGAGGAAATGGTGGGGGCGATAGCGGATCATCGGGCGGGCAACTCGGCCCGGCGGGCCTGAAGGAGGAGTGCCAGCAGATCGTCCGGAATGGGGCGGGCAGCGGTGAAATGGAGCGCCGATTTCGTCTGCGAAAACCCGGCGGTGCGGGGGGCCAGTGTTGCCAGGGTCACCCCGGAAAAGGGATAGAAGGAACAATGGCGGCGGTGTGCGGCATAGCCAGCCACGATGCCACCCGTCACGCGAAAGGCCGGCATCGCGTAACTGATCACCGCTTCAGCGTCTGGCAGCAGACGCACCAGCCGCGCACGCAGATCGGCCAGCAGGGAGCGTTGATCGGGGTCGGTCAGGGCCGCAATATAGGCATCGTGGGTCTGGACCGCCGTGTCCGCCATGCGTTGCCCGTCACTCTGCCGCCTTCATCTCGAACCCCTGCGCGAGCTGGTCCGAGGGCGCCACCGGATATTGCCCCGAAAAACAGGCGTCGCAATAGCGTGGCGCCTTGGGGTCGCGGCCCGCCGCTTCACCCGCCGCCCGGTAGAGCCCGTCAAGCGAGACGAATTTCAGGCTGTCGACACCGATCCAGGCCCGCATTTCCTCTTCGTTCATCGTCGCGGCCAGCAATTTCGACCGTTCCGGCGTATCGACCCCGTAGAAACAGGGCCAGGCGGTGGGGGGTGAGGCGATGCGGAAATGGACCTCGGCGGCGCCGGCTTCGAGGATCATGTCCTTGATCTTGCGGCTCGTGGTGCCGCGCACCACGCTGTCATCCACCAGGATCACCCGCTTGCCCTTGACCAGCGCGCGGTTGACGTTGAGCTTGAGCCGCACGCCCATATTGCGGATCGACTCGGTCGGCTCGATGAAGGTGCGGCCCATATACTGGTTGCGGATGATCCCCATTGCGTAGGGAATGCCCGATTCCTGGCTGTAGCCGATGGCCGCAGGGGTGCCGCTGTCGGGGACCGGGCACACCAGATCGGCCTCGACCGGGGCCTCGCGGGCCAGTTCCACCCCGATCTGGCGGCGGGTTTCATAGACCGACCGGCCACCCAGGATCGAGTCGGGACGGCTGAAATAGACATGCTCAAAGATGCAGAACCGCGATTTGGCCTGCCCGAACGGTCGCGTGCTTTCGATCTCGCCTTTTGAGATCACCACCATCTCGCCCGGCTCGATTTCGCGCACGAACTCGGCCCCGATGATGTCGAGCGCGCAGGTCTCGGACGACAGGACATAGCCGTCGTCACCGATGCGGCCCATCACCAGCGGCCGCACGCCAAGCGCATCGCGCACGCCGATCAGCTTGGTGCGGGTCATGGCGACGACG
>Ga0209023_10000149_pt1 | contig 120553 bp, 118 predicted proteins | sample LakOneMetagenome_FD_187468 | JGI IMG/M metagenome (GOLD analysis project Ga0209023, IMG submission 187468) | Freshwater and sediment microbial communities from Lake Erie, Canada (SPAdes) (version 2) | ecosystem: Environmental > Aquatic > Freshwater > Lentic | place: Lake Erie, Canada...
AGCGGGTGGAGGATTCGCCCGAAGGGGCGCGCGCACGATGCGCGCGCGTTCGTTGCGGTCCATGGATGGACCGTCAACGAACCCCGTAACCCGATCGCGCAGTCAGCGGGCAGGAGCCCGCTGACCGGGCCGCTGGGGTGCCCTTCTCTTTGGTGACTTTCTCTTGGGCACGCAAGAGAAAGTTACCCGCTCGCAGGAAGCGAGCGGAAAACACAGGGACGTGGGTAGGTCATCGCGAAGGCGTGCTGCTGAAGGACCGCAAGAGCGCCAAGCGAGAGAGTGAAAAGCGCACCTGCGAACCCTACGAATACCGGTTCCGCAGGAACTCGAAATACGCCCGCAACCCCTGCGCCTCTCCGCCGCGCGGATGACCCGGCTTGTCGGAGTCGTTCCAGGAATAGACGTCCAGGTGCGCCCATGCCTGCGCTTCCGGCACGAAGCGTTCGAGATAGAGCGCCGCGGTGATCGCGCCGGCGTGGCGTGATGCGCCGGCGTTGGCGAGGTCGGCGACGTGCGAGTCGAGCATCGCGAGGTAGGGACGCCACAGCGGCATGCGCCAGAGCGGATCGCGCGTGGCTTGCGCGGCGTCGAGCAGGCCGTCGGCGAGGTCGTCCTGATTGGCGAACAGCGCCGGCAGTTCCGGTCCGAGTGCGACGCGCGCGGCACCGGTGAGGGTCGCGAAGTCGAGGATCAGGTCGGGCTTGTGTTCCGCTGCGTAGGCAAGCGCGTCGCACAGCACGAGGCGGCCTTCGGCATCGGTGTTGTCGACCTCAACGCTGAGCCCCGCGCGCGTCGTGATGACTTCGCCGGGGCGATACGCGTTGCCGGCGACGGCATTTTCGACGGCGGGCACGAGCAGGGTCAGGCGCAGCGGCAGCTTCGCCGCGAGCACGAGGCTCGCCAGCCCGATCGCATGCGCGGCGCCGCCCATGTCCTTCTTCATCCAGCGCATGCCGTCGGCCGGCTTGAGGTCGAGGCCGCCGGTGTCGAAACACACGCCCTTGCCGATGATGACGAGGTGCGGCGCGTCGGCTGCACCGCACGTGAGTTCGGCCAGGCGCGGCGCGCGATGGCTGGCGCGGCCGACCGCATGGATGGTCGGGAAATTCGCTTCGAGCAAGTCGTCGCCGACCCACTCGCGATAGTTCGCGCCGTGCGCCTCGGCGAGCGTGCGCACCGCGCCGGCGAGTTCGGCCGGCCCCATGTCCTCGGTCGGCGTGTTGATCAGGTCGCGCACCTGGTAGGTGGCGCGCGCGAGCACGTCGATGCGCTGCGCGACCGCGGCGTCGACGACCAGTCGCGCCGGCGCACGCGACGCCTTCTTGTAGCGCGTGAACTGGTAGGCGCCGAGCGCCCAGCCGAGCGCAACGTCGCCGATGTCGAGCGCGAGGCCGCGCGGATCGAGCACGTAGCGCCCTTCGGGCAGGCGCACCGGCAGAGAGGCGAGGCCGAAGAGCGCATCGCGTGCGTCGCACCCGGCGAGCACCGCGCTCGGCGCGCCGTCGGCGCCGGGAATCAGCACGAAGCGGCCGGCCTCGCCGGCGAAGCCGTTCGCCACGCACCAGCGTCGCGCTTGCGCACCGAACAGGTCGGCGATCGCGCCGAAATTCGATCGATCCACCGCGAGCAGCGGCGTCGCGCCGTCGGCGTCCGTGGCCGTGATCCATGCGTCCATCGCTATCCCCTCATGCCTGTTGCAACGTGTCGTTCGGATTCAATTTGGGTCGTGCCGGTCGAGCCAGTGCACCAGCTGCGCGAGATCGCGCAATTCGAGGTCGGCGCGTGCGCCGGCGGGCACCGCGTGCGCCGGCCACGCCGCAGCGTGCCGGTTCAGCCATGCGCTGCGCAAGCCCGCGGCGCGTGCGCCGGCGACGTCGAGCAATGCGTCGTCGCCGACGTGCAGCACGTTCTCCGGAGCGAGGCCAAGACGCGCGCAGGCGTCGTGGAAGATCGCCGCGTCGGGCTTGGCGACGCCGCAGTCGCGCGCGGCAATGCAATGCCGGAAATGCTGGCGCAAGCCGATGCGCGCGAGGTCGGCGTTGCCGTTGGAAATGCTCACGAGCGGCACGCGCGCGGCGAGTGCGTGCAGCGCCGGCAGCGCATCCTCGTAGCAATCGACGCGGTTGCGTGCGGCGAAGTACACCTCGTAGGCCGCCTCGACCGGCGCCGCGTCGATGCCACACGCGGCGAACGCGCGTTCGAGCGTGATCAGGCGCTGCGCGGTGTAGTCGTGGGCGAGATCGGGGCGCTCGACCGAGACTGCCTCGCGCAAGCCGCGCAACGCGTCGATCGGCCACGCGGCGGCGACCTCGGCGTGGTGCTGCCGGAGCCAGTCATCGAGCGCCTGCTCGGCAGCGAGGATGGCCGGCTCGACCGGCCACAGCGTGTCGTCGAGGTCGAGCGAGATCGCGAGGATGCGCATCGGCGGCGCATCCGCGGCCTCAGTTGCCGGGGCTGCCGGAGCTGACATTGCCGAACGTGGCCGGTGCCTTCGCCGGCGCTTCCGCCTTCGGCTTGTCGGCCTTCGGTTTGGCCGCGGCGACCTTCGCTTTCGCCACCGGCTTCTTCGGCGCTGCGGCGACGGCCTTCTTTGCCGGCGCGGCTTGTGCCTCCGGCGCGGCGGCCGCGGTCGGCGAAGCGGAGGCCTTCGCGGCCTTCTTCGCGTTCTCCGCGGCGAGCTTCTGCGCGTCGGCCTCGGCCTTCTTCTTCGCCTCGATGCGCGCGAGGTTCTCGCGTGCGGCCTGGGTGCTTTCCGCGGTCGGCGCGATCGAGGTCTTGCTGCTCAATACCGCACGCGGCGCGGACTGCGTGGCCGGCGGCGTGCTGCCCGCGGCGATCGCCGCGCTGGCGACTGCGTCGCGGCCAACGCGTGCATCGATGAAGTCCATGCGCTGCTCGTTCTTCGCGACCAGATCGCTTGCATCGGCGTACGGGATCAGCTGGTGCTTGCGCAGGATCGCCTGCGCCGGCGGCGTGGCGAGGAAGGCGAGGAACCGGTCGATCGCGGCCTGCTTGGGCGAATCGACGCGGCTGACCGAATACAGCGTGATGTACAGCGGATAGGTGCCGTCGGCGACGCTGCGCGTGGACGGATCGACGCCCTCGATCGCGAGCGCCTTGATGCCCTTGTTGGCCCAGCTGTTGGCAAGCGTCGACAGGCCGAGCCCGGCCGGGTCGAGCGCGATCGCTTCCTCGAGCTTGACCGTGTTGAGGTACAGGCGCGGCACCGCGACCGGCTGGTTGCCCTTGCGGTAGACCAGCTCGCGCAAGCTGTACTCGACGCCGTCGAGCGGCGCGGCGATGCCGTACAGGTTGATCTCCTTGTCCGGGCCGCCGAGGTCCTTCCAGTTCTTGATGCGCCCGAAGTAGATGTCGTAGACCTGCTTGAGGGTCAGGCTGCGCACCGGGTTCTTCGGGTGCGTGACCAGCACCGCCGCATCCAGCGCGACCGGCACGAAATTGAGGTTCGCTTCCTCGCCGCGCTGCGCGAACTTGCCGCGCGCGCTGCCGCCGAGGTCTGCGCTGCCGCCGGCGACTGCGTCGAGGCCGGAGACCGTGCTGAACGGCTCGAGGGTGATCTTGCCGAGCTTCGCCCGGCTGTACTCCTTGGCGAGATCGTCCATGAGCGCGCGGCCGGTGGCATGGTCGCCGCGCCAGACGAGGTCGTCCGCGGCGGACGCGGTGATGGCGGTGACGAGCAGGCTGGCGGCGAGCAGCGTCGAGGAAAACAGGCGGCGTAGCGACATGTTCGGGTACTTCGAAGAACGGAGGCGCGCACCTTAGCACGGGGGGTGGGCGCTTTCTTTGAGGTGGTGCGCGGTGCCGCTTACTGTTCATCTTGTTCTGCGAAGGCAATGCTTCTTTTTCTGCGAAGGCAATGCTTCTTTCGTGGATGCGGGGCGCTGTCGCAAGGTTCCGCTCGCCTCGGCGGCGAGCGGGTTCCTTTTCTTTGCATGCCCAAAGAAAAGTAACCAAAAGAAAGGGCACCCTGGCGTCCCGGTCGCCGGACATCCTGTCCGTCGACTGCGCGAGCGGGTTACGGGGTTCGTTGACGGCACATCCTGTGCCGACAACGAACGCGCGTGCATCCGTGCACGCGCCCCTTCGGGCTTTCTCCTCCACCCGCTCGCCGGGACGCAAAGGGAACCCGGGTAGAGCGCAAGCACGCGCGCTCCTGCGCGCGCAGAGCGGGGCGCACCCCTGCAAGATTGCCGCGCTTGCTCTTGCTTTTGCTTTGCTGTGCTCCCGCTCCCCGGGTCCCTTCAGCGCCGGCGGGCGGCGGACGAAAAGGCCCGCAGGGTGGGCGCGATGGATCGCGCCCATTGCGCCGTCAGTGCAGGGATGCACTGTCGGCGCAACCCGGCCGACGTTCGCGAACCCGCGGGGCTTCTTCCCGCGGGCGGCGCTGTGGGGTGTCCTTCTCTTTGGTGACTTTCTCTTGGACAAGCAAGAGAAAGTTACCCGCTCGCCGCCGAGGCGAGCGGAACCTTTGCGAAAACATTTCGGGTCGCGAAGGAAGCATTGCCTGCTTCACCACCCGACAATCCGCCAGGTGGGAGCAGCGCGCGATACGAGCGGCACGCAGCACGCCAAGCGCGCTGCGCCTCACGTCCCACAAGACAAACCCTACTGCAACAACAAGTAATACGCCTCCTCACCCCGCAACAAGGTCAACATCATCTGGCGCGGATGACTCGCCGCGAGACGCGAGAAGTCGCTCGTGCCCTGCAGGTCGCGCCGGTTCAGCGCGACGACGAGATCGCCGCTGCGCAGGCCCGCCGCATACGCGCGGCTGCCCTCGGCGATGCGGCTCACGCTGACGCCGCCGATACCCTGGCGGCGCAGGTTGTCGGCGATCTCGCTGAAGGTGACGCCGGCAAGGCGCGGGTCGAGTGCGTCGCCCTTGAGCGTCTCGAGTTCGCTCACCTTCAGCGCGGTGCTCACCGTCAATGGCCTGCCGTCGCGCTGCACGCCGACCTCGACCGCCGCGCCCGGAGCGGTGAGTCCTTCGATGTTGTGCAGGTCCTGCTCGCCGGCAACCGCCTTGCCGTTGAGCGAGGTGATGACGTCGCCGGGCTTGATGCCCGCCGTTTCCGCCGGCGAGTTGGCGCGCACGCGCGTGACGACCGCGCCGTGCGCATTGTCGAGCGCGAGCACGCGCGCGAGTTCGGGCGTTACGTCCTGCGCCTCGACGCCGAGCACGCCGCGCTTGACCGCGCCGGTGCTGACCAGTTGGCGCATCACGTCGGCGGCGAGGTTCGACGGGATCGCGAAGCCGATGCCGACGCTGCCGCCCGAGGGCGAATAGATCATCGAGTTGATGCCGACCAGTTCGCCGCGCAGGTTGACCAGCGGGCCGCCGGAATTGCCCGGGTTGATCGAGGCATCGGTCTGGATGAAGTTCTGGAAGCCCGAGCCGCGCAGGCCGCTGCGGCCGAGGCCCGACACGATGCCGGTGCTTGCGCTCTGGCCGATGCCGAACGGATCGCCGACCGCGACCACGAAGTCGCCCATGCGCAACTTCGCCGAATCGGCGACCGCCAGCGCGACCAGCTTCTCGGCCGGGATCTGCAGCACCGCGAGGTCCGTGTCCGGATCGGTGCCGAGCACCTTCGCCTTGACCGTGCGCCCGTCCGCGAGCGTCACCGAGATGTCGTCGGCGCCGTCGACGACATGGTTGTTGGTCAGCACGTATCCCTTGCCTGCATCGACCACCACGCCGGAGCCGAGCGACTGCTGCACGCGCTCGCGCGGCATGTTCGGCACGCCGAAGAAGCGCCGGAAGATCGGGTCGTCGAAGTAAGGATTGCGCACCGCGACGTGCGTCTTCGAGGCGATGTTGACTACCGCCGGCGTGACCTTCTCGAGCATCGGCGCGAGCGAAGGCAGCGGCTGGCCGTCGACCGCCGGTGGCAGCGCGGCGCTGGCAGGCTTGCCGCCACCGCTGCCGAGGGTGCCGAGTGCGAGGCCGACCAGCAGCGGCAGGGCAACGAGCGCGAGCGAGCGGTACAGGCGATGGCGCGTGGATTCGGGCATGGCAACGTCCTTGGTCGAAAAACGGGTTGGCGGACAGCGGTGCTTGCAAGTCGGCGCACGGTTCGCGGAGCGCGCGGCTGAATGACCGGTTCCATCGCCGTGCGGCGTTCCTCCTGAGGCGGAGCGCCGATGCGACGGATGGGCAAAGCATCGCTCAGACAACGCAGATCCGCTCCGGTTTCCACGGTTTCAAGCGCCGCTGTGGTTCGAGCGGGGCTTTGTTCAGCCTGCGCGCCGCTGCACATCCGCAGGCCGGCAGCAATGCTTTACAAGCCCGGTCGAGCGGCGTAGCTTTGGCCGCCGGCGCCACAAGATATTGTGGTCGTCGTGTCCTGCCCTACCCATAGATTGTGCCAAGTGTGACGCCGGCATGACGGGGAAAAGGCCTGCAAGACCGCTCTGGGGAGGGCGGAATGGAATGCGCTTCGGGTCCAGGGGCCCGGTGTGAGAGAGACTGGGAGAACAGGAACAAGATGAGCACGGTGCGCCTTGAACAACTCGCGCGCGGCGCGGTGGAGATTCCACTGCAGCCGGCGTCCTACGACATCTGGGACAAGAAATACCGCCTGAAATCCAAGCAGGGCGAACCGGTCGACAAGGACATCGACCACAGCTACCAGCGCATCGCCAGGGCGCTCGCCGAGGTCGAGGCGACCCCCGAGAAGAAGGCGTACTGGTACGAACGCTTTCTGTGGGCGCTGCGCCGCGGCGCGATCCCGGCCGGGCGCATCACGTCCAACGCCGGCGCGCAGGAGCACAAGCCGAAGACCTCGACGATCAACTGCACGGTCTCCGGCACCATCGACGACTCGATGGACAACATCCTCGACAAGGTGCACGAGGCCGGCCTCACGCTGAAGGCCGGCTGCGGCATCGGCTACGAATTCTCGACGCTGCGCCCGCGCGGCGCGTACGTCTCGGGTGCGGGCGCGTACACGTCCGGCCCGCTGTCGTTCATGGATATCTACGACAAGATGTGTTTCACGGTTTCGTCCGCAGGCGGCAGACGCGGCGCGCAGATGGGAACCTTCGATGTCTCGCACCCGGATGTACGCGAGTTCATCAAGGCCAAACGCGAAGACGGCCGCCTGCGGCAATTCAACCTGTCGCTGCTGATCACCGACGGCTTCATGGAAGCGGTCGAGCACGACGCCGACTGGCCGCTGGTGTTCCCGATCCACGTCAAGGAACAGGGCGAGATCGACCTCGCCGATGCGGCCAGGGTGGTCTGGCGCGAGTGGCCGACGCACAAGAACTACGTCACGCGTGACGACGGCCTGGTTGCCTGCAAGATCTACGGCCACCTGCGCGCGCGCCACCTGTGGGACATGATCATGGTCTCGACGTACGACTACGCCGAGCCGGGCTTCATCCTGATCGACCGCGTCAACGAGATGAACAACAACTGGTGGTGCGAGCACATCCGCGCGACCAACCCGTGCGGCGAACAGCCGCTGCCGCCGTACGGCTCGTGCCTGCTCGGCTCGGTCAACCTCACCACGTTCGTGCGCGACCCGTTCGGCCCGAACGCGCGCTTCGACATGGAGGAGTACAAGGAGGTCGTGCGCGTGTTCACGCGCATGCTCGACAACGTGGTCGAGATCAACGGCCTGCCGCTCGCGCAGCAGCGCGCCGAGATCATGAACAAGCGCCGACACGGCATGGGCTTCCTCGGCCTCGGCAGCACCCTGACGATGCTCAAGAAGCGCTACGGCACGCCGGAAGCCTGCGCGTTCACCGAGGACGTCAGCCGCGAGATGGCGCTGGCCGGCTGGGAAGTCGCCGCCTCGCTGGCGAAGGAAAAGGGCGCCGCGCCGATCCTGCTGGAGGACTTCACCGTCACCGGCGAGATGCTGCGCAAGCGCCCGGAAATGGTCGCCGACGGCTGGACGGTCGGCGCGAAGATCCCCGGCCGCGTGCTGCACGCGAAGTACAGCCGCTACATGCAGCGCGTCGCCGAAGTCGCGCCGCAGCTCGTCGCCGACCTCGCCGAGCACGGCGCGCGCTTCACCCACCACAGCTCGATCGCGCCGACCGGCACGATCAGCCTGTCGCTCGCCAACAACGCCAGCAACGGCATCGAGCCGTCGTTCGCCCACCACTACAGCCGCAACGTGATCCGCGAGGGCAAGAAGTCCAAGGAAAAGGTCGAGGTGTTCAGCTACGAACTGCTCGCCTACCGCGAACTCATCAACGGCAAGGCGATGCCGTTCTCGCAGGAAGCCGACGAGAAGCTGCCGGACTATTTCGTGTCCGCCGACGACATCAGCCCGGTCGAGCACGTCGACATCCAGGCCGCCGCGCAGAAATGGGTCGATTCGTCGATCTCCAAGACCGCCAACGTGCCCACCGCGTACCCCTACGAAGACTTCAAGGACATCTACCGCTACGCCCACAAGCAGGGTCTGAAGGGATGCACCACGTTCCGCTTCAACCCGGCGGCCTTCCAAGGAGTGCTGGTGAAGGAGCATGATCTCGCCAACACCACCTACCGCTTCGAACTCGAGGACGGTGAGGTGGTGGAGGTCAAGGGCAACGAAGAGATCGAGTACGATGGCGAAACGCACACCGCGGCCAACCTGTTCGACGCGCTGAAAGAAGGCTACTACGGCAAGTTCTGATCCGCGCGCGGACGACGCCCCTGAATGCATGGGCAGCGGCCCGCAGGCGTTGCGTACCTCGTGTCTCGTGATTCACGTCATCCATCAGGTTCACAGAAACTTGGAGAGGGGATACCTGTCATGCATAGCGAAGGTGGTTCGTTCGATGGTCTGAAGGAAGGCGCGTCGCAGATCGGCAGTTCCATCGCCGACGCCGCGAGCGCCGTTGCAAGTTCGGTCAGCAATGCCGCGTCCGACGCCAAGGCGGCGGTCGAGAACACCGCGAAGAAAGTCGCGGGCAAGGCGGCCAAGGCACGCAAGCAGGCCGCACGCAAGGTGAAGGCGGTCGTCGCGAAGGCGAAGGCTGCCGTCGGCGCCAAGCCGGCCGCACCGGCCAAGGCCGCCAAGAAGGCGGCGAAGAAGGCCGCCAAGAAAGTCGCGAAGAAGGCCAAGCCGGTGAAGAAGGCAGCCAAGAAGGCGGCGAAGAAAGTCGCGAAGAAGGCCGCCGGCGCCCGCAAGGCCGTCAAGAAGGCGGTCAAGAAGGTCGCGAAGAAGGTCGCACGCAAGGCACCGGCCCGGAAGGGCGCCAAGAAGGCGGCCAAGAAGGTCGTGCGTCGCGCCGCGAAGAAGGCACCGGCGAAGAAGGCTCCACGCAAGGCCGCCAGGAAGGCCGCGCGTCGCCGCTAGATCGGGCAACCGATCCGGCACCACCCTCGGCCGGCCCGCGGCGGCCGGCCGAAGGTGAAGAAGTCCACCGCGCCGCCGAGGACTCAGCGAATGGCCACCCGCAAGCGCACCACGATGTACAGCACCGGCGGCAAGAAGCTCTACGCCGTGCGCAACGCCGACGGTACGTTCAACGACATCCAGAGCTACGCCCGCGCGCACCGCATGGACATGCAGCGCACGAGTGCCGCGGAACTCGAAGGCGCCGCGAAGAAGAAAGTCGCCGCCGTGAAGAAGGCGGTCAAGAAGGCCGCGAAGAAAATCGCGCGCACAGTGAAGAAGGACGTCGCCGCGGTTAAGAAGGCCGTGCGCAAGGCGGTCAGGAAGGTCACGAAGAAAACCGCCGCCCGCAAGGCGCCGGCGAAGAAGAAACCCGCCCGCAAGGCGGCGAAGAAGAAGGCCGTGCGGAAAAGCACGCGCCGCTGAACCCCGTGCAGGCGCCGCCGCGGCGAACGCGCGGCGCCTTGCACCACCGGCCCCGGCCGGCACATCCGACACGCAACGCAATTCCTGGAAGACCATGAAGATCAGCAAGAAGATCAAGGGCTACGCCGTCGTCAAGCCCGAAGAAACCGCCAAGCTCGTGCCCGCCGCCGAAGCGCCCGACAGCGCACCGAGCGTGCCGATGGCCGAAATCATCCAGATGCACGAGAAGGTCGAGCGCCCCGACTCGCTGATCGGCGCCACCTACAAGATCAAGTCGCCGCTGTTCGAGCACTCGCTGTACGTGACCATCAACGACATCGTGCTCAACCAGGGCACCGAATACGAAATGCGCCGTCCGTTCGAGATCTTCATCAACTCGAAGAACATGGAGCATTTCCAGTGGATCGTCGCGCTCACGCGCATCATGTCCGCCGTGTTCCGCAAGGGCGGCGACGTGACGTTCCTGGTGGAGGAGCTCAAGGCCGTGTTCGACCCGCGCGGTGGCTACTTCAAGGCCGGCGGCGTCTACATGCCGAGCATCGTCGCCGAACTCGGCTACGTCATCGAGACCCACCTCAAGATGATCGGCCTGCTGCACGACCCCGAACTCGACGAGCACCAGAAGAAGCTCATCGCCGAGAAGCGCGCCGCGTACGACGCACGCGCAAAAAAAAAGTCCCGGCCTAGCGACCTGAACGTCGAAGCCGCCGGCAACGGCGGCTTCAACACGTCCCTCGCCGGCGCCGGCGCCGAATCCTCCGCCCGGAGCACCGAAGCGAGCGCGTTCCCGCCCGGCGCCACGATGTGCCACAAGTGCAACACCTCGGCCGTGATCATCATGGACGGGTGTGCTACTTGTTTGAATTGTGGGTATTCGAAGTGCGGGTGAGCATACATGCGACCGCAAATTGACTTTCAGCACGTCCTCAACGAGCTCTCTGTAAATCGCCACGATCCTTGTGAGGTCGTCCGCGAACTAGTGTCAAATGCATACGACGCCGGTGCCTCGGAAATCAGGTACGCGGCTGCGCCAGATCAAGCCGGATTCGTATTCTTCGACAATGGCTCGGGGCTAGAGTCTGCCACGAAGACGAACGGCATCACGCCATACGAAGCGTTTTTCTCAATTGGCAAGTCCACCAAGAAAAGAGGAGATGGTGGAATAGGCTACAAATGCCAAGGGTCGAAGCTTTGCTTTGCTTGCAGCAGAATCCTGGTTCTCACTCGTAGCGGTGCTGCTAGCGATTGGTTGTTCAAGATTGTCGAGAATCCTAGGTCCTCCATTTCGGAAGGTTTCGACATATCACCAAGCAAGGCTGAAGACCCCTCTCAGGTCCTCACGCAATTCTTTGGTAAAGCGTCTGCTACGTCACAGGCGATCTGCGATGCATTTGCCGATACGCTTCAGTCCAAGACCGGAGGCACACTAATCGCGGTCTTGGGATTTGATACCGAAAATTTCGCGCGGTATCTATTTCCTGGTGAACAGGCAAAGCGCTCATACATCTACAACTACATTAGGCACTTCACGCGTCACGGAGACACCCGATCGATTACAAAGGCGGAAGGATTCAAGTCAAATCAAATTTTACAGGTAGCATCAAAACTGAAGCCTGCGAACTTTCTCATCTGGAGCGGCAAGGAATTTTCCTCCATACCTTATGGTTTTCCGTACCTAGAAGTCACAGATGAGCCAGATGTAAAAGGGCCGGAAGATGTAGCCCGTCTTCGGGACGGGAACTTCTATGCAAGATCCGCTAAGAAGATCTCTTTTAGCGGAAAAACCTACTCCTTAATCTTGACGGTCGATGGCAACCGCCGAGCGCACGTGGGTTACTCAGAGTTGGATCGTAAAGGCACTCCTCGTTCAGGTGTGCGTCTAGTCGATCAACGTGGACTTTGGATTTCCGCATCCGGTATAAAAATTACTAGATATTCCGATTTGTTTTTTCGCCCGGAGCTTGAGAAGTACGCTGTACTAGCCGAAGCCGATGCTCAAAGTCACTATCAACTGGTTATTGATGGCGATTTCGAGCTGGTAACTAATCGGAATGCACTTAGCCGAAGCGCTTCCAGTGTTCTTGAAAATGGAAATTTCGTCTCGGAATTGAAGCAGTTCCTAGATAGCGTTGAGAAGGAAGACGGAATTTTTGGTTCGCTGCTCTCTAGGCTTAACCGTGAGCAGAGTGAAGCTCGACTCAACCAGCAAATAGAGATACTCGACGCAAGCAAGTTGAGAATGACTTCTCGCGAACGATTCAGAATAGACGGCCGATTATTCGTTTCCCCCAACCCTGGCGAAGAATATTTGGTCGGCGTTCTTTATGCCGAACTTGGTGCAAAAGTAAAAAGTGACAACGAGTTCGCGGCTGATTGGAAGATTGTACTCACGTTCTCGACTCAAGGTATCGACAGCTTGGCGATGGAGATCAAAGGTGGCTCGCTAAAAAGCGAGCACTTGCGATCGGTGGAGTACAAATATGAATTCTCAAACGCTGGCCCGTTTAATCACGCACTGTCCATTGTCGATGTAATCGTTGCGTGGGGAGTTAACCTCGACCCCGGACAACAAGTCCACGATCAATACGGCTGCTTCGGAAATGTCTATGAGATCCGCCGTGGCAAGTGGGAGATCCGCGAAATGGAAAGCACGGCCGGGCAAATTTATGAGAAGCGTGTGACGACTGTTATTGATCTGAAACAGCTAATTTCCGATACATTTCCAGAGGCCAAGTTCACCAAGCCTCCGGTGCTGTGACGAACTCCACTCAGGTAGAGGAAAAGGGGACGGGGGAATTTTCCGTCTCAATCGTGAAAGCGCACGGTGACGACAGAGGCTCTTCAGGAACGCCAAATCGTGGATGCCCTGTCGAGCAAGAACGCAGCGTACCTGCTCTTCGTCCTAGGGCTGAGCGTATTCGCGCTGCTGATTCTCGGCGCAAGCGTCGCGCTCCCAATGAGCGCAGAGACGAGACGGATTCTCGACTACGCAGATGACGGTCTATGCGCTCTCTTCTTTGTCGACTTCCTGGTGACGCTTTGGAGGGCTGAAGACCGCTGGCGCTACTTCCTACGTTGGGGGTGGATTGACCTCCTTTCGTGCATTCCGTCCATCGACTATCTGCGCGCAGGTCGCATGGCCCGCGTCTTTCGCGTGTTGCGTGTTCTCCGAGCCATACGTTCGGCGAAGGTCATTGCGGCCTTGATTCTCGAACGTCGCGCGAACAGTGCCATGCTGGCAACGACGCTCATGGGGCTGTTACTGATCGTCTTGGCCAGCGTCGGCATTCTTCAATTTGAAGACGTTCCCGAAGCCAACATCAAGTCAGCCGAAGATGCGCTCTGGTGGACGATGACCACCATCACCACTGTGGGCTACGGCGATCGTTACCCGGTGACGACCGAGGGGCGCATCCTTGCTGCGGGGCTGATGGTCGCCGGTGTAGGGTTGGCCGGTATCTATACGGGCTTCGTCGCCGCATGGTTCCTGCGCCCAACCGAACCACCTGAGGAAACCAGTGAAGAGAAGATCGCGCGCCTCGCATCTTCGCTGGCTGCGATGGATGCAGCAGATGCGAAGGCGTTGGAATCTCGTCTCGAACAGATGCGGGACGTTGTATTGCAAAGGCGGACCAGCCCATGAGCACCTTCGCAAGGCACCACGCCGAGCTACGGCGGGCCGTGTCAGCGCACAAAGGGCGGGAAATGCGGACTCGCGAAATCAAGGAACTCTTCGAGAAAGACTATCCTGCGCTGAACTCTGCATGGGTTCATCCATCTGACCATTGCGAGAATCATGTTTGCAAAGGCGCTTGTGAGTGCGCGCTCACTTCGATGTCCATTTTTTCGAAGCGGAAGCGTGGTCTGTATTTCGTGCGATAAGGAAATAGGGGTCGCGTTCATTTTTCAAGAGCATCGCAACGAATGCGTATGGCGCTGGAGGTCCCTCAAATGAAGAGAATTCGTCGTTACCTGCCGTTGGCGCTACTCCCGCTCGCATCGGTAGTTCATGCAGCCCCATTTGGTCGGACAATTTTGAGCGATGGTGGAACCGCCGCAAGTTGTGCCCCGTATTACGTCATTCTGGATGCACCATTGGTCATCAGTGCGAGCAGCCGAGTCTATGTGGACGTCACATCGGTGCTTGGCGGGATCTCCCAGCAGCCCCCGGGCCAGCGGATATCGCTTGCTGTTGTGGTGACGTCTCAAGACGGCAATCAAGTGCTTGGAACGACGGCTGATACGACAAGTTCGACGAGTGCGTACGCCATACGAGGTGTGCTGCATGGTGGAGCCGTGCCATGGGACGTTTCTGCGTCGCCCGCTGAGCTGGTGCCTGGTCAATACAGAATCCAAGCTCGCTATGTATTTCTTTACGGCAGTTCCAATTGCGCTTTCAATTACGGGCCGCTATCCCTTTCCTACATCGTGCTATCTGCTGTGTACGACCGCGTATTCGCGGATTCCTTTGCGTAGAGGAGAGGAATAGGTCTCCGATTCATTTTTGTGGAATTCATTAGATGAGCGCACCACACGTCTTCGCCACCACCGACACCACCTTCGCCTCCGACGTCCTGCAATCGCCGACACCAGTACTCGTCGACTTCTGGGGCGAATGGTGCGGACCGTGCAAGGCGCTTGCGCCGCTGCTCGAACAACTCGCGGAGCAGTACGGCGGACGCCTGAAGATCGCCAAGGTCGATCTCGACAAGCACCCGAAGACCGCGCTCGCCTACGGCGTACGCTCGGCGCCGACGATGCTGCTGTTCAAGGGCGGCTCCGTGCAGGCGACGCAGATGGGGCTCGTCTCGAAGTCGCAGCTGACCAAGGTCATTGGCGCCGCGCTCTGATTGCTTGCGGACGGCGCTATTGGAACATCAATCGGGGTATCACCATGGAACGTCCCATGCCACCGCTGGGTGGCATCGATGCCGCGATGAAGGGGCGCGGCGAAAGCGTGGTGCCCCGCCCGACCGGACGCGGCCCGAACGCGCGCAAGCCGTGGCTCGCGCTGCTGCTGGGCATCTTCGTGCCCGCGGCGGGATTCGCCTATGTCGGCCGCCTGGGGGTCTTCATCGCCATGGGCATCGGCGTATTCGGCTCGATTGTCCTTCTCGGTCGCGTGGGGATGCTGCAAACCTTGGCGGGCGTCTGGGGAATTGCGGGGCTCGCCATTGCGTTCGCGATCGCCTGCATCGTGCTGCCCTGGCACTTCGCACGCGCTGAGCGTTCCCATCGCCTGCGCTGGTACAACCGCTGGTATGTCTATCCGCTGCTGGTCATTGCCCTTCAAGTGCCATTGGTGGTGCTCATGCAGCAACGCGAACAATGGATCGGCTATGGCAGCTACCGCATACCGTCGTCGAGCATGGCGCCGACCGTCGATGCGGGCGACTTCATCGTCGTGGATACGCGCGCTTCGACGCTCGGTTCGCTGCACGCCGGCGATGTCGTCATCGTCGAATCCGAACAGACGCCGGGCGAGATCCTCCTGCGCCGCATCGTCGCGATGGGCGGGCAGCATGTCGTTATCGGCGACGACGGCCTGCGCGTCGACGGCGTCCTGCAGTCGCGCACCCATCAGCAGGGCAACGACATGCTGCCATCGAGATGGATGAGGTACACCGATGTCGAACTCGCGAAGGACGAGCTGTTCGTCATGGGCGACAATCGCGGCAACAGCCTCGACAGCCGCCTGACCGGCCCGGCGACGCTCGACCACGTCCGCGGCAAGGCAACGGCGATCTGGTGGCCTCTCGGGAGCGCGCGACTCGGGCCGATTCCCACGCAAGAGCAATGACAGGGGACGGAGAAATTTTCCGTTTGAATTGCGAGTTCACAGGCAGGTGCCGCAACATATGAGCGCAACAAGGCAGTACGTCATCACCCAATCCATCCGTCGACTCTCGCGCAAGGCCCACGCGCTGGCGCTGGGTCTCGCACTCATCGGCACATTGGCTTCCGCGCACGACGCCAGCCGCCCGGAAGTCGAGTACCACCCGACCACCGTGGCGGAGTTGCACGCGATCATCGATCAGGTCCGGCAGGCTGCCGCGCCGGAACAGGCGAATGCGATCGATGCGATCGAGACGGGCGCTGAAGCGGATCTCGACCGGCTCAGCCAGACCGCGATCAAAGCGCATCACCACAAGGTCGGGGTGCTGCTGCGTGACAAGCCCGACGCCGCCGCGTTCGAGCGTGCGCAAACGGGTGAGTTGCGTGCGGAGGCAGCGCTCGCGAAAAGGATCGATCAGGTCCTGGTCGCGCTGGCGAAGACGCTGACGCCCGGGCAACGCGCGCAGTTCCGCGCGCACAACGGCGAATGACGCCGGACAAAGGGCGCGGAGTAACTCTCCGTTTGAACCAATCGCCGAATAGCCCGTGAATGCAGCACGTCTTCGCCATCACCGACACCCCTTCGCCACCGATGTCCTGCAATCGCCGACATCCGTCCTCGTCGACTTCTGGGGCGAATGGTGTAGCCCGTGCAAGGCGCTCGCGCCGCTGCTCGAACAACTCGCGGAGCAGTACGACGGACGCCTGAAGATCGCGAAGGTCGATCTCGACAGGAACCCGAAGACCCGCTCGCCTGAGGGGTGCGCTCGGCGCCGACGATGCTGCTGTTGAAGACGGGCAGGTGTACGCTACGCGGATGGGTCTGGTCTCGAAGTCGCAGCTGACCGAGGTCATCGACGCTTTGAGCGTGGAGCGTGGAACCGCGCTGTGCCAGGAGCGGGCATGAAGTCATCATCCGGAGCGACATCAACATTGCGCGGTCGATCACGGACCCGAGGCGTGTTACGCGCATGCCGCTCATGGGCGATCGGCATCGCGCTGCTCGCCTGCCTCGGCGCTAAGTCGCTGGCGGCGGCACCGCACACCATCGACGCGCAGGCGCAGGCGCTCGGCTACGATCCCATCACGGGCCTGCTGTACGCGGTGAGCGCTTCGGACGGTGTCGGCCCCCTCGGTGATCGCCTCATCGCGATTTCGCCATCGACCGAAACGGTGGTTGCGTCGCTCGACATTGGCAGTGGCGCGACGACGCTGGCGATATCGCCGGATGCGGCGCGTGCGTACGTCGGCTACCTTGTGGGACGCCAGGTGCGGGCCGTCGATCTGTACACGATGAGTCCGGAAGCCCCGTTCGTCGTGGGCACGACGGACTACGTCCAGGACCTCGCCGTCATGCCGGGTTCGCCGGATACGGTCGCCGTCGCGCTTGCTGGCGGCGGCTGCGGCCACGTCGCGGTCTTCCATGCAGGCGTCGAGGCCGCGCAAAACGCAGAGTACGCGTGCAACACGATCACCTTCGGTGACGATCCGGGGATCCTCTACGCATTCAATTCGTACGACACGTCCTCGATACTCGCGCGCGACGCGGTGTCGACGAACGGTGTGGTGGTGGATACCTATTTGGCGAGGGGCCTGCCGAACTTCACACAATCCATCCAGGCCCGGGGCGGCATCGTGTACTCGAGCAGCGGCGTCGCCGTGGACGGCGCCTCACTGCATCCCCTGGGCACCTATGCGGCCAGCGGCCCGTTCGCGTTCGATGACGCCGATGGCGTGGTCGCGTATTTCGACGGCGCCACCGTACGCGTGTTCGACCGGGAAACGTTCGTGCTCCTGCGGCAAATCCCGCTCCACCTGCCGCCCTTCGCCCATGTCGTCGATGCGAGCGGCTGCGGGGCGAACTGCGTCGCCGCGGCCGTCGACTCGGGCCAGATCGTGCTGGTGAAGACGCTGGCAGACGCCGTATTCTCGGATGGGTTCGATGGTGCAGTGAACGCATGGACGGAGGAGAGGCCATGATCCGCGACAAAGGAAACCGGTACGCACGCATCGCCATCGCTTTTCTGGCGGTGCTCTCGAGCGTGGGCGAAGCGACGGCCGGCGGCGTCGCGACCGTCGCGGCCACCGGTTCGGACATCGCATTCGACGTGCACACGGGCATGCTCTACGTGTCGGTGCTGGGTGTCGCAGGTTTGCCGTATGGCAATCGCGTCGTCGAAGTCTCGCCGATCGATGCATCGATCACGCGCAGTGTCTTTGTCGGAAGCGACCCGACCGTGATCCGCACGTCCGCGGACGCCGCTGTCGCGTACGTGGGTCTGGAGGGTGCTGCCGCGGTGCGTCGCATCGACCTCGTCGCGATGACGGCCGATGCTCCATTCGCAGTAGGCAACGACCCGAGCTACGGCCCGTTGTACCCGAGCGACATCGCACGCATGCCCGGATTCCCGGACACGATTGCCGTATCGTTGCATCGTCACGGCGTCAGCCCGGACTACGCAGGGGTCGCGATCTTCGACGCGGGCGTCAGGCGACCCACCGTCATCAATGATTTTTTCGGCCCGGTTTCGCTCGCATTCGGTGCCGATGCCGCGACCCTTTATGGTTTTGATCGTGACAACCAGGCGGTGCTCTCGCGTTCGCTCGTCGACGCAAGCGGTGTCACGGTGCAGACGACACAGTCGCTGCCGGCGCTTTACGGTTCGGACATCCGGTTCGATGCGGGCCGTATCTACTCCACGAAGGGCGCTGTATTCGACGATACATTCGCGCTCGTCGGCACGTATGCGGCGAGTGGACCGATCGTCGTCGACGAAGCGCTGGCGCTCGTGTACATCGTCGAAGCAGGCGCCATCCACGTATTCGATCGCGATCTGTTCATCGAGCTGTATTCGATGCCGGTCGGCGAGGCATCGGATCGCGCGCTCGCAGCGACTGGATGTGGAGTGAGCTGCATCGGCATCGTATTCGATTCCGGCAGAACGGTCGTCGCAACGGTCGACGAAGTGATCTTCCAGGATGGCTTCGAAGCGCAATGAGCCGGTTGCCGCCCTGGGGCGGCACCGTGAAGGCGACGCAGATGGGCCTCGTGTCGAAGTGAGTACCCGCGAATACACGACACGCTTTATCGCGGCCCTCCTCGCGATGTTCATGATTTTCGGCCTTGTACTCATTGCATACGAGATATGGGCAGGCGAGGCGGCCGGCTGGCACGAGTGGGCAATCCTCATGCAGGGTGTAGTCTTCGCGTGGATCTTCGCGGGCTTCGCGTTCGACTTCGCCGGGCCGCGCGTATTCTTGCGTGGCCTATGGCAGCGAAGCCGAATTGCCGTCGGATGCATTTTCCGTCGACGCGACGAGTAACAAAGTGGACTGCGTCATTGTCCGTTTGAATTTCAGTGTCCGCGATCAGTCCCGACCGTGACCAACCCCAACGTCTTCGCCACCACCGACACCACCTTGGCCACCGACGTCCTGGTCTCGAAGGCGCAGCTGACCAAGGTCATCGACAGTGCGCTCGGAAACGGTGTGTGACCGTCTTGATCGATCTTTCTGCCAATCCCTGGCGCAATCTTCCGCACAAGGCACCCTACGTGCTTGATGCCGACCGGCGGGCGATCGAGGTCTTCAACAGCGGCGCTCAAGACCACGTGCGCCTGCGCGTGGAAACCTGTCCGGAACCGTTCTTCGGCGCGCTCGATGCACCGATCGTGGTGCTCCTCCTGAACCCCGGTGTCAGTAGCGACGACCACTACGACGCCGATCTTCACGCGGCCGTCAGTGGCGCAAAGGCCGCGGACGACCACTTCTACCTGCACGGCAGCAACGGCTGGTGGACAAAGCTCGTTCGAGCGCTGTCGCGCGAACGGCCGGACGTCGACATCTCGCGTCGCGTCTTGTCGGTCGAGTTCATCGCGTACCGATCAAAGTCGTTTGGTTGCGGCCACCTGCGACTGCCGTCGCAGGAGTATTCCTTCGCGCTGGTGCGACAGGCGATCGAACGAAGGGCGGCGATCGTGATTGTGCGCGGCGCGCGTCACTGGTTCGGCGCGGTGCCAGAGCTCCACGGTTACGAAAACCTGATCGGCATCGTCAACCCGCAGAGCGCCTCATTGTCGCAAGGCAATCTCAAGGCCGACGGCTTCCAGCGCCTGATTGCTGCGCTGGATCAATAGCATCGAGGGTTCGATGATTCCTGCTCACAACGCCTTCTCATGCGGATAACCCCGCAGCACACCGAACAGCACCTCGGCGTGCCCGCATGGGCGGTAGCCGAGCGCTTCGTAGAACGCACGCGCAAGCGATGTGCTGTGCAGGTGCAGTCGCTGCACTCCCCATGCACGCGCATGCGTTTCGAGTGACGCATGGATCGCCGTGCCGATGCCCTGGCGTTGCATGCCGGGCACGGTGAAGAACAGGCGGATCTCGCCGCTGCGGTGGAGCATGCCGACACCAACGAGACGATCGCCGGCGAGCGCGACGACGGTATGGTTGTCGGGATCAATGATCCAGGTGCGGAAGTGTGCCGGCGTCTTGTTCGACAGCCAGCGAGCCAGCGTGTCCGCATCGTTCTGGTGGTCGGCGACGCATCCTTGCGTGATCGACGCGCGCACGACCGCGATGACCGCGTCGCTGTCGTCGGCAAGGGCAGGTCGGGTGACAGGCATCGAAGCGATCCTCGAGCAAAGGGGACGGAGTAACTATCCGTTTGAATTGCGGGTGCACAGGCTGCCGGAACGGGGTCAGAGTCACTTATTTCTAGGTTGTACAGACGATGAGCGCCGCACAACACGTCTTCGCGACCACCGACACCACCTTCGCCACCGACGTCCTGCAATCGCCGACGCCGGTCCTTGTCGACTTCTGGGGCGAATGGTGCGGGCCGTGCAAGGCGCTTGCGCCGTTGCTCGAGCAACTCGCGGAGCAGTACGACGGACGCCTGAAGATCGCGAAGGTCGATCTCGACAAGCACCCGAAGACCGCGCTCGCCTACGGCGTGCGCTCGGCGCCGACGATGCTGCTGTTCAAGGGCGGCACCGTGCAGGCGACGCAGATGGGTCTCGTCTCGAAGTTGCAGCTGACCAAGGTCATCGACGCGGCCCTATGACTGCGCGCGAGAACATCACGCGTGCAAATAAGGGGCGGGCTATTTTTCTTCGACGCGCAGAAGAGAAATGAACCTGACCGCTTATTCAGGCGCGCAGATGTAAACGCGAGGAGCGGTGACAAGACAGCATGGGGTCTAGCTCGCCGATGCCGTGGCTCACGAAGGTCACCGGTCGCCGCGGACGACGTTTGGCGTCACGTCGTCGAAACCATCGTAGAAGATCAGCTCCGGCTGCAGTTCGTACGCGCCGATATCCGCAGATTCGCCGACGACCCTCGGCGCGCCGCGTTGGTCGCTGTCGAAATAGCGCGTGTTGTTGCCGGCGTCGATCGCAGGACTGCCGGGAAGCAGCGCGTGCGTGAACGTCCGGCCACCATTGTTGTTGAGCGGCGCGAGCAAGGGGTCTGCGTGCAGCGTGTCCGCGGGTAAGGGCTTGTTGGAGGCAACGACGAGATTGCCGAACCCGACGACCTGTGAGGTGCCTTCGGTTTCGCACAGGTCCGCGGGGGCGCCGGAGATCGTATTGTTCGCAATGATCGAACTGCGCAGACTGACGTATTCCTCGCCACCGAACGCGAAAACGCCGCCGCAGCTCGGGCCGTACACTTCGGCTTCGGCGGTGTTGAACGCGATCGTGCTGTTCCAGATCTTCAGCAGCGAATCCGTGCTGACGATGCCGCCGGCGCCGGTATACGCCGTATTGCCGGAAATGGTGCTCTGCACGACTTCCGACTCGGTGGCGTAGCCATGGAGGAACCCAAATACGGCACCGCCACCCATGGCGGCGTGGTTGTCGCTGATCGTGGAATACCGGATATAGGCAGCACCCGCGACGATGCCGCCGCCGAAGTTCACGCCCGGGCTTTGCACTCCCAACGTCGAGTTTCCCGACACAGAGCTGCCCGTGAGGCGGAGTATGCCGTTGATGTACAGGCCGCCACCCTTGGTTGACGAGCCCGCATTCAGCGCAACGACCGAGTTGTCTTCGATGATGGCGCCGTACAGTGCTGCGTCGCCTTCGACAAAGAGGCCGCCGCCCAGGACATTGCCGGTGGCCGGGCCCGACTCCGCGACGCAGTGGCGCACCGTCATGCCGAAGCTCAACAGATTGCCTCGGGTATAGATGCATCCGCCGATCGTGAAGAAATTGCCGTCCGCTTGATGCCCGTGCTCGATGACGACGTCGTGGAGCTCCATGGTGCCGGTGCCCGTATGGCGGATGACGCTGCTGCTCCCCGCGCCCGATATTGTGGTGCCCGCCCCGCTGAGCGTGACGTCAGCCTGGTTGCTCCACAGGGCGCCCGTGGTCAGCGTGATCGTGCTGCAGGTGAGCTGGCTGAGGTCGATGAGATCGCCGCTCGCTGCTGCCGCGAGCGCGTCGCGCAGACTCCCTGGGCCATGATCGTCGCAATTGGCGACGGTGTGCCATCGCGGCAAATAGGGCGGCGGGGCAGCGGTGCTCGGCCCGGCTTGCCACAACGCTGCCGCGATACCGAGCGCGATCGGGCGCGCTCGCGACCAAGCATTGCATTCGGATGTTCGTCCCGATATCGCTCGCGCATCCGACGTCAGGACATCGGCGCGGATCTCGAATCGCTTCATGCATCCCTCCGATGGAGGCTTGAAGGATAGCAAACAGGATCAGGGGCACGTGTTCCGGAACGGGTTCAGACCACCGACACCACCTTCGCCACCGACGTCCTGCAATCGCCGACGCCCGTGCGCGTCGACTCTGGGGCCAATGGGGAGAAAGGGGTCAGGTTCATTTTCTCTTCTGAGCAGTTTACGGTTAGGTCCATTTTTCTTCGCCCTTTACTCAGGAGAGAAAATGAAGCCGACGCCGGCTCGCCGCACCGGCACGTGATCGCGAGGCTGTTCGCCGCGACCACCTGCCTCGCAGCGCCGCTGGCACGGGGCGGTGACACCGCTACAGGTCGACGCCGCCGACCGCCTGCCACGCGCCGTCGTCGAACACGTACGCGTCGACGTACTGCACCGTCTTCTCCACGCCGTCCTTGCCGGTCACGCGCATCGTCGAGTACGCGGTGGCGTGGTCGCCGTCGACGACGACGCGGGTCTCGAGCGCGGGCACCGGCGTGTCCTTGCCGGCATTGCCGGCGACGCGCTGCAGCAGGTCGGCCTTGCTGCGCACGCGATCGTCGTGCGCGACGATCACGCCATAGCCGGGCGAGAGCAGGCAATCGAGGAAAGCGACGTCGCCGTGGTATTCGGCGGCGAGCCAGCCGCGCTCGATGCGCTGGATCGTGTCGGCATCGCGGCGTTGCGGCGCGACGCGCGCGGCGCTGCAGTCGCGCGCCTGCGCCGGCACGGCAGCGAGCAGGCAGAATGCGCAGGCGAGAAGGGCGTGGGAATTCATGGGGACCTCGAGCGTCGGCGGAAGGGGCGTACGGGTACGGGATGCGCGAGCGCGCCGAAGCGTCGCGTCGCGCGCACATCGGCGAATGACACCGGCCTGACAGGTCGGGCATGGTTTGATAGTCGAACGCGGCCTTGCGCCTTCGAGACCCCACCGCCCGAAACTTTCAGCTCCTTGCGGTGTCTTGTCCCGCTTGAACAACGCCACAATGCTCACGGTCGTTCTCCCGAGTCCCTTTACGTTCCGATGGCCCGGGCTGACACTCGTCGCCACTTCAACGATCCCGCCTGTGTCGTTCCCCTGTTTCCCGACCCCGCTCCTGGAAGAACCATGAAAGCCCGCCGCGTCCATCCCTCCACGGCGGCATGAGCAGGACGTCGCACCGGGCCATCCATGGGCCTCGGGACCGGACCGATCGCGTGCATCGCGCACTGGCTGCGCTGGTGTCGGTGCTGCTGCATGCGCTGCTCCTGATGGTGATGATGCGCGATCCGCCGATCACGACGGCCACGCAACAGGCCCAGGCGGGCAGCAGTGGAATGAGCGTGACGCTCATCGACCAGACGCTCCCGCCATCGCCCGCCGAGCCGGTGCCACCCGTGCACAAGCGCGCACGCCCGAACAAACCGAAGGCGCCGCGTGCGATCGAGCGCCCGCCGCCGATACCGGTCGATCAGGCCACCGTGCCGATGCCTGCCGAGGTGGCCGACACCACCGATCCCGCGGACGTACCACCCGAAGCGGCGCCCGCACCGAGCGCCGCGCCGCGCGACACCGCGAAGATCGCTCGCCCTGCGCACGTGTGGGGACAACCGCCCGGCATGAGCGCCCCGGATGACAACGCCATCGCGAGTGCGGCATTGGCCGCCAAGCTCGGCAGCAACCGCGGGCGCAGCGACACGGCGCCGCCGCCGGTCGGACCCGACATGGGAGTCGATGGCTTCCAGGTGTTCTACGAGCTCGCCAACGAAACCCGTTTGCGCGCCTGGCGCGCGCAAGGCATGACCGAACTTTTCCTGCCGATGCCCGGCTCGCTGCGGCTCATGGTCTGCCCGCTGGAGGTCGCACTGCGACGCGGCTCGAGCGCGTGTCGCATGGTCGAACCGGACTCACCGCAACTCAAGGTCATCGGCGATGCGCGCGACGTCATCAACATACGGCGCGTCTACCACCTCGGCGACGTGGTCTGGAGCGGACCGGGTCCGTATCGGTAAGCACGGATCTGCGCAGGGCATGCGTGCTTGCACGGCCGGATGCGTCCCGGCAGACTGGATCGGCGGGGTAGAGCAGTGGCGGCTCGCTAGCTTAACCCGCTGGAGGTCGGTGGTTCGATTCCACTCCCCGCTACCACGGGGTCCAGTCCCTGGACCTCGCCCTCGACCTGGAGGTGTTGGGTTATTCCGTTGCCCGTTGCTCTTCCTGCACTGACTGACTACGGCCTTGTCGGCATGGTGATCGTGGTGTGCTGGGTTGCCATCCGGCACCTGCGCAGCTCGTCCCGCTGAAACGCCGATCGCGAAGGAAGGCGGCGCTTCACGGCGCCGCCTTCCAACAGTGACGGGCCGCAGAAGGGAACAGTGGTTTGGTACATTTTTCAGAGATGCCTCAGCGCGTCGGCACCACCCGACACGCCTTCGGCACCATGGAACGGTCCTCCACCATGCACAGCCAATCCGTCGCGCTCTACCTGCTGATCGTCGCGTGCGAGGTCGCGTTCTGGCTGATCCTGCTGCTCAGCCTCGTCGTGCGCTACCTGCTGCGCCGGGAGAAGGCCAGCCGCTGGTTGCTGTGGTCGCTGCCGGCGGTGGATGCGCTGCTGTTCACTGCCGCGACGCTCGACCTCAAGTCGGGTACGCCGGCCACCACCGCCCACGGCCTCGCGGCGGCGTACGTCGGATTCACGCTCGCGTTCGGGTCGCTCGCGGTGCGCTGGGCGGATGCGCATTTCGCGCATCGCTTCGCCGCGGGAGCGGTGCCTGCGAAGGCGCCGTCCACGGGATGGAAGGCGGTGCGCTACGAATTCGAGCTGTGGCTGCGTTGCATCGTCGCGTGGGTCATCGCGCTCGTGTTGCTGACCGGCCTCATCGCGTTCATTGGCGATGATGCGATCACCAGGCCGCTGCGTGCCTGGTATGCCATCGGCGCCGGTTCGACCGCGCTCTGGTTCGCCTTCGGCCCGGTGTGGAGCCTGGTGTTCTTTCGCCGCGAAGCGCGCTGACGCACATCCCCATGCTTGTTTCGATTCCGCGGCCGCAATCCATCGCGGACACGCCGAGTGGGCGGAGGCGTCGTCGCGTCCGCCCACGCGTCGCTCAATCGTCCTGCGGGCTGCTGCCGAAGCGGTCGGCGAAGATCAGGTCGTTCTCGAGGCGCGCCACGCCGAAGTCGTAGTCGGTGTTGCTGCCGCTCGCCTGGACCGAACCGGCCAGCACGGGTTTGCCGTACTGCAGGGCAAGCACGGCGCCGTAGTCGTAGTTGCCGGGCATCTGGAAATCGATCTCGCGGTAGCCCTGCAGCAGATTGAAGCTGCCGAGATCGAGGCTGCCATTGGCGTTGTAGCGCCCGACCAGCAGCGACGAGCCGGTGAACCCGGTCTTCTGCAGCGTGCCCGCGACCAGCAGCTTGCCGTCGGATTGCTTGACGATCTTGGTCAGCTGCACCGATTCGCCGGCGTTGATCGTGGCGTAGCCGTTGCCGTTGGCCCAGCTCGTGTCGTAGTCGCCGAACTGGTTGACGCGCGTGAGCACACCGCGGTACTTGCCGTTCTGCAGCACGCCACCGACGGCGAGGATGCGCAGGCTGGGACCGTTGTCCAGCACCACGTCGCGATAGAACGCCTGGCCGTTGGCATCGGCGAGGTAGTCGATCTTGTCGTTGAGATGTGCGCCCGTGCCTAAGTTTACCCATGCGCTGAACGCGCCGAGGCGCGGGCTGCCTTCTTCCTTGGCGTCGCCGACCACCTGGATGACATCGAAGTCGAGCACGCCCGCATGCAGGTTCACTTCGTGCAATCCATCCTTGATCCAGTGGCGCTTGCCGCCGGGGCCGAACACGACGTCGGGCGTGCCATCGGAATGGATGATCGCGACGGCCGCCTCGATCACCCCGTTGGCGGCGGCCGCCGAGCCGATCAGCGCGATGCGGCCGTCATCGAGCAGCACGATGTCGCGCGCAGTGTCCTGCAGCGTGCCGCCGAGATCGAAGGCGAGCGTGATGCAAGGCAGGCCGGTGTTGCCGAACTGTGCGACGCCGGCGTTGCGCAGGCGGCACACGGTGAAGTCGGTGTTGTCGCCCGCGATGCGGCGTGTTCCGGCGACGAGGATGTCGCCGTTCGCGGCGAACGCGGCGGCCGCGGCCCTGATGTTGAGCGTCGGGCCGACGTAGTGGCCATTGTTGCCGAAGCCGGTGTCGAGCTGGCCGTTGGCAAGCAGGTGCACGAGGGCGATGCGCGTTTGCCCGCCGGCGATGTCGGTGGTGCCGACCAGATACAGGGAACCGTCGGGCGCCACCAGCGTTTCGGCCACGGCGTCGCCGTTGCCGCCGCCACCGTTGATCGACACCACGTTGTGGCCGGTCGAGAAGATGCCGAACGACGTGTCCACGTCGCTGTCCGCGGCGGTGGCGAGCGCGCTCGCCGCCAGCGCGGTGCAGAAAAGAGCGTTGCGGAAGAACATGACAGGCCTCGCAGAGTGAACGCCACGACGGGCGTCTCACAGCTGCATACGCCAGATCGACTGGCCAGGGATCATCGAGTACGGGGACAACGGGTTCGGAATGCGTTGTCTGTGTGGCGCAGGATGGGCCGGCGTCGAACAAGGGCGACGGGGAGCGGTGCGCGCGCGTCCGCTTGACTTGCGACCCGGGTAGGGAAATCCTGCCCATCGGCTGAGTCGTGTGGTGGGGACCGCAGGCGTCGACGGCAGGTGCGACCTGGCGTCGCTGGCATCAGCACGGACAGTCGCGGATTCAGGGCTCTTCCAGGGGAAAGCAATGCGGATCGCGACATCTCGTTCGGCACGGCCGGGCGCACGGCTTGTTGGTGCGACTCGCATGGCGGCTGACAGGGTCACGCGCCGGCCACCTCGCGGCAGCGCAACGATCCTGATGGCGTGCACGGCAGTGATCCTGCTGCTGGCTCCCCCGCCGGGGTGGGCATCGAGCCTCTACAGCTGGTCCGGTGCCGCCAGCGCGCTGTGGTCGAACCCGTCCAACTGGACGCCGAACGGCGTACCCGCCGATGGGGATACGCTCGCGTTTCCTTCCGGCGCCAGCAACCTCACCAACACGAACGACCTCGCCGCCTCCACGTCGTTCGTCAGCATGGTATTCAACGGCAGCGGCTACACGCTCAACGGCAACGGCATCGTGTTGACCAGTTCGCTGTCCGCCACGGTGGGTGGTGCAACGACCGTCAACCTGCCGATCAACGTCGCCACCAACGCGGTGACGTTCAATGCCTATGACCTCACGCTCGGTGGCAGCCTCAGCGGCAGCGGTCCGATCACGATCAGCCCTACCGGTGGCAATGGCGTGCATATCGCCGCATCGGGCAGCTACAGCGGCACGATCACCGCCAACGGACACCTGCAACTGGGCGCGGTCTCGCTGCCCATTGCGGCCATCGCCAGCAGCAACATCCTGCGCCTCGACGGTACCTCGCTGCCGGCGACTGCGGTGACGCATGGCGGCAGCAGTTATGCGTTGAACGGCTACGGCACGATCGGCGCGCTGACCGCAACCGGTCCGGTCTTTCCCGCGGACAGCTATTCGTGCGGCAACGCCACCGCGAGGCAGCTCAACACCGGTAATTTGAATTTGAACGGCATGGGCTGCTTCGCGTTGAACGGCGCCGGAGCGGGAACCGGCTACAGCCAGCTCAACGTGGCGGGCACGGTGTCGCTGGGTGCGGGTTCGTCGCTCAACCTCAGCCTGTCGCCGAGCTTCGTTCCCGCGCAAGGGCAGTCGTTCGTGTTGATCAACAACGACGGCGCCGATCCGGTGAGCGGGATCTTCAACGGCCTGCCTGAAGGCAGCGTCGTCACGCTGAACTCGGTCTACCAGTTCACCGTGAGCTATGTCGGCGGCAGCGGCAATGACGTGGTGCTGACCTGCACGGTCGCGCCGCACGCATGGACCGGTGCGACCAGTGCGTTGTGGTCCAATCCGAACAACTGGAATCCGGCGACGGTGCCGCAAGCCGGCGACACGCTGCTGTTTCCTTCGGGCGCCGCCAACCTCACGAACACGAACGACCTCGCGCCCTTCACGTCGTTCGTCAACCTGGTATTCGGCGGCAACGGCTACACGCTCAACGGCAACGGCATCGTGCTGACCACGGCGATCTCCGCGACGGTGGGCAGCACGACGATCAACCTGCCGATCAACGTCGGCATCAATGCGGTGACGCTCGACGCCTATGACCTCACGCTCGGTGGCAGCCTCAGCGGCACCGGTCCGATCACGATCAGCCCCACCGGCGGATACGGCGTGCACATCGCCGCATCGGGCAGCTACAGCGGCACGATCACCGGCAATGGACCCTTGCGCTTCGACGCAGTCTCGCTGCCGGCGACGGCCATCGCCAGCAACAGCATCCTGCGCCTGGACGGAGCGTCGCTGCCCGCAACCGCGGTGACTCACAACGGCGGACCTTACGCCCTCAACGGCTACGGCACGATCGGCACGCTGACCGCGACCGGTGCGGTATTTCCCGGTGGCAGCTATTCGTGTGGCAGCGGCAGCAGCGCAGGCCAGATCAACACCGGCAACCTGAGCCTGGGCGGCCAGGGCTGCTTCGCGTTGAACGGCGCCGCGGTGGGAACCGGCTACAGCCAGCTCAACGTGGCGGGCACGGTGTCGCTGGGTGCCGGCTCTTCGCTCAATGTCAGCCTGTCGCCGAGTTTCATACCGGCGCTGGGGCAGCCGTTCGTGCTGATCAACAACGACGGCGCCGATCCGGTGAACGGGATCTTCAATGGCCTGCCCGAAGGCAGCGTCGTCACGTTGAATTCGGTCTACCAGTTTGTCCTCAGCTATGTCGGCGGCAGCGGCAACGATGTGGTGCTCACTTCGTTGAACGGACTGCCCCTGCCCACGGTGGCGCTGGTGTCCTCGCTGAACCCGTCGACGCCGGGCCAGAACGTCACGTTCACGGCAACCGTAGCGGGATCCGGTCCGGTGCCGACGGGAACGGTGACCTTCCTGGATGGCTTCAGCACGCTCGCAAGCTCCCCACTCAATGGCAGTGGCGTCGCGACGTACTCGACGACGTTGCTCGGCGTCGGCACGCATTCCATATCCGCGCAGTACAACAGCGACGCGAACTACGGCGGCGCGGTTTCGTCCACGCTGGCCCAGGTGGTCGGACAAGCGAGCCAGTTCCTCACGTTCGTTCCGCCACCGATCGTGACCGTCGGCGGCACCGGCACCGTCCTCGCCACCAGTGCGAATCCGAATTCCGGCAACCCGATCCAGTACTCGACGCTGTCCCCGGATTGTTCGGTGAATTCCTCCAGCGGTGTCGTCGCCGGCCTCCAGGTCGGCTCGAACAACTGCACCATCACGGCCAGCCAGGCGGGCAACGCCAATTACCTCGCAGGCACGGCATCGCAGATCTTGAGTATCACCAAGGTCACGTCCTCGCTCGGTCTCGCCAGCACGTGCATGCTCACGTTCGTCGAGTCGCAGCCGTTCACCTTCAGTGCGGCGGTGACCGGATTGAGCCCGACCGGGATGGTCACCTTCGACGACGGCAATTTCCAGACCTTGTGCTCGAGCGTCCCGTTGTCGGCAGGAACGGCAACCTGCACCAGCAGCGCGCTCGCCTCTCCGAGCGCCACCGCAACCACCTACCTGCTGGGTGCCGGCTACAGCGGGGATGGCAACAATACCGCCAGCACGGCATCCGTCCCGCTCACCGTCGTCGTGCTGAGCGCAGCCGATGTCGTGTTCCGCAACGGTTTCGACTCCGCGACGGCGCAGTGCCCGGCGGAGTGAGCGCAAGGGTGAACAGATACCGTGCCGCGCATCGCGCGACACGGCGCAGCGGATCGAACGGGTGCGGCGACGCAGACCGTACCCGATGGCGAATGCCCGCGTTTGTGAACGGACCCGTGCCGGACCATCTTCGCCGCGGTTTGGCGCACAACCCGGGTGTTATAGTGCGGCACCATCCCGAGCCATTCGAAGCCAACGGACACCGCTGATCGGCGGCGATTCGTATCCTGGTCGCATCGACCTCCCGCTTCGTATCGGCCATCCCCCTTGCGCCTGATCTCGCAAGTTCCACGAGACAGGCCATTCCATGCATGCATTCCATTCCGACCAGCGCAGCGTGCGCTGTTTCGCCACGTTTGAAGCATCCGCGCGCGCTGAAGACCTCCGCACGCTCGTCGCCGGGTCGCACGCGGCCGTGCGCATCGAACGCTTGCCGGATTCGCCGCTCGGGCTCGACGGGTTCGACATCTGCGCCGACGAGAACGATCTGAAGCCTGCGGTGGAGAACACGAGTGCGGTGCTGCTCGCGCTGGACGCAGCCGCAGAGCGCGGTGCGTTGAGCGACTTCCGCGTGCTTCCCGGCGCGCGCATCCCGAACACGGGGGGCGGCAGGCTGCGCTGGAAAACCTGCACGCGTTATCGGAGGTACGTGCAATGACCGCCAATGCCGTCGCATGGGGTATCGCCAGGGACCGCCTGCCGCAGATGGGGGCGATGGTCTACTTCTCCCTTCGCGACGAATGCCAGGCGCGCCGAGGATGCTTCGACAAGCGTGGCTTCAACGACGTCGCGTCGGGCAACTATTACGCGCCGCACAGCGTCGAGTCGTGGCTGGTCAGAAGACGACAGGAACAACTCGCCGTTTGAAGCGACAGCGCCGTCCTGCGCGCACTCGCGCGTGTCGCCGCGGGGTGTGGTGGCGGCGCGTCGCTGCATGGGTGGCCGACGGCTGTCGCATCGGAATGCAATCCCGCGCGGATCTTCGGCCAGGCAGTCCGGTTTCGATCGAGCCGGGTACGACGCAGCTGCGGGCGCTGCGTCAACCGGGAATTTCGTGCGGGTCCTCGCCGTAGCTTAATTCGTTCTCGATCGAGCCGTCCTCGCGGTGGATCACGAGCTGGGCATTCGTTCCCACTTCGTGCAGGCGATGGGCGCGCGTCCGCCCGGCATCGATCGCCTCCTCCCTGGTGTCGAATGCGGAGATCGATCGACCGAGGTGCTGCAGATGCCAGCGGTCGTCGGCGTTGCGGTGGACCAGATGCATCACGTAGCGTCTACTCATGGGCGAACCCCAGTCAGGGTCACCAATGAACCACATGCATCGCACTGTGGACTGAACGCCGCCGTTTCGCGTTGCCGCGCGTTCAAGTCGGCGCGCGGTTCCATCCGCCAAGCCGGTCGTGGCGGCGGGTGAGGACCGGATCCAGCGTTCCAGTCATCGCCGCGTGGGCGCACGCCTGCAGCACGCGCATGCGCCGACGCGCGGCCACAACCCTCCTTCGCCGGAATGGAACACACCCCGGACCAAACGGTGTCGACCGGGATGGCGCCTCGTGCGCGCGGTCGATGCCGCGCGACGTGACGGCGTGCGTGTCGTGCATGCGCCCGGAACGTCGTTGTACGCATCGCCCACCTTCCGACGCAGGATTCTTCCGTGTTCGACATCGCCGCCATCGTCCAGTCCACCTTCCACCGATCGCCGACCATCACCCGGGGGCGAAGCCCGCGCGCGGCACTCGTGGGACACGGGGTTGTCCTCGCCACGGCCATCCTGCTCGGCGCGAGCGGCGGCGCGGCAGCGCAAACGCGGGTCGCCTGCGTCGGCAGCGCCGAAGAGCTGGCCGCGGCGTTGTCGGCCCTGTCGACATCGACCGGCGACAACGATGCGGACGACATCCGCATCCGCGTCGGTACCTACGCGGCTCCTGTAGGCGGGTGGGTCGGCAGCGTGTCGAACAACCATGACCTGTCGATCCGTGGAGGCTATGTCGATGCGGCATGCGCCGAACAGCGCATGGATGCATCGCTGACGGTGCTCGACGGTGGCGGCGTCGATGGCGTGCTGACCATCAACGCCAATGCCATACCGAACAGCGCGATCGTGATCAGTGGCCTGACGTTCCAGAATGGCCGCGGCTCGTCGCCGTTCCAGTCCAGCGCAGGCGGCCTCAAGATCGGCGACCCCGGTCCCGTCGCCGGCGGCAGCGTCCTCGTCGAGCGCAACATCTTCCGGCACAACATCGGCGTCGCGGGCCCCGGCGAACAGGCGGTCGGCGGCCTGCTCGTCGCGACCGATGGCCAGCCGCTGATCGTCCGCGGCAACCTGTTCGTCGACAACGAGTCGCCGAACGCGAGTGCGGCGTACCTGTTCTCCAACAATGCCATCGATGTCGCCAACAACACGTTCGCACGCAACGTATCCACCGACACGCAGTTGACGCAGCGCGTGGTGCTGGACTACTTCACGTTCGGCGGCCTCAAGCTGGACAACAACATCTTCTGGGACAATTCGACCGCCGCCGGCATCGCGGATATCGACGTCAGCGGACAGTTCCGGCATGCGGACCTGCGCAACAACGACATCCAGTCGCTCCTCGGAACGCCGGTCACGTCGACGGGCGCGTTGGCCATCTCGCCGGGATTCTCCCATGTCGACGACTTCCGCCTGTCGCCGTCGTCGCCGCTGGTCGACGCGGGTGTCGACGCCATCGCAGGATCATCGGCCGTTGACCTCGATGGCGCGCAGCGCATCGACGGCGTGGCGATCGATCTCGGCGCCTACGAGAGCAACTACATCTTCGTCGCCGGATTCGAATAGGGCACGCGGCGAGTGACGGCGCGCACTGCGCGTCGCAGGTGTGGCAGGCGGCTCAGTGTTGGAACCCGTCCTGGAACAAGACGTCGAACAGCGCGTCGTATTCGTAGGCGCCGACATCGCAGCGCGCGCCCGCGGGGCGCAGTGCGCCGCGCTGGTCGATCGACAAGCGCGCGAGGTTCTCGTCGTAGCATCCGTCCGCGGCGAAGACGGTGTCGATCGCCTGGCTGCCGGCGAGCAGCGCATGCGTCGACGTGGGACCCCCGTTGGCCTGCAGCGGGCCGATGGTCGATGCGGACACCCGTCCAACGCTGGCCGCCCCCATGCCGCCGAACGCGCAGCCGTCGGTCTCGCCGAACAGGTTCCAGCCGAACGCGACGACGAAGCCGTTGCAGTCGTCGTCGATCGGTGCATCGAGGATGGTGTTCTGCGCGATCAGCGTATTGCTGATGCCGAAGGTTCCCGAGGCGACATACACGCCGCCGCCGATGCCGCCGTTCTCGTCGCGATCATGGTCGGCGTCGTTGTTGATCACCGATGCGTTGTACAGGCTGGTGGTGCCCGCGCTGTGGATGCCGCCACCGTTCGTGTTCGCGTAGTTCGTGCTCACGGTGCTGTTGACGAGGTAGAGCGGCTGGCTCGTGGCATGTATGCCGCCGCCGTCGTTCGCGCGATTGTTGTGCACGGTGGAGCCGCGCAACCTGCTTGGACCGGTGAGGTACAAGCCGCCGCCGCGGGTGGCGATGTTCGATCGGATCGTGCTGCGCTCGACGGCCAATGTGCCCGAGCTGTAGATGCCGCCGCCGTCGGCGCCCTCGTTGTCTTCGACGACACTATCGAGCACCGTCAACTCGCCGAAATTGCTGATGCCGCCACCGGACAGCGTGGCTCCGTTGCGTATGGTCAGGCGTGCGATCGTCGTGTTGGCGCCGGTGCTGATGAACAACACGCGCTCCGTATGGTTGCCGTCGATGAGCGTGGTCGCGGCGCCGGCGCCGTGGATGAACACGCGCTGGTTGCCATTCAGCGGTTTCATGTCGAGATCGCCGCTGTCCTCGGCGTCGAAGTCCGCGCCGCTGCGCGGAATGGTGATCGTGTAGGTACCGGCAGGTACCTCGATGCGCACTGCCGGGACGTCCAGGTGGTTGGCCTGCATGATCGCCGCGCGCAGCGAACAGGTGCCGGCACTGGTGTGGCAGAGGCCGTCTGCGGTGTTGTCGTCGATGCGGTCGACGACGTTGTCGACCACGAAGGTGACGTCCGCGCGTGCGTTGCGCAGGGGCAGCAGCCCCGCCAGCACGACGCCAGCCATCGCAAGGAGTATCGAACGGCGGTCCACGAGCTGTCTCCCGATTCAATGGATTCATCGGCGGTCGCAATGACGCCGCATGCGCGCGCCGGCGCAAGTGCGCCGCACGTTCGAAAGGATCAACAGGAAACGGCGGACAATCCGGCCACGCGCCGCTGACGGGGAGTCGGCTGCATGCTGGCGCGAAGCGCGAGGCGCTTCAGGCGCGCGGCGCCGCGTTTACCGTACAGTGGCAGACGCGGCACACTCGCCGCTGCTCTTCGCGGATCGTCCCTGCATGCGTGCATCCACCGATCCCTCCTCCGACGCCTCGCTGGGCAGGGCCACGCTGCCTGCGTTCACGCCGGCCGAACGCGAATCGTTCTTCGACGGCATCGCGCGCCACCGCCGTTCGGCATCACGCCTTGCCGCGGTCGCGCTCGCCTGCGCGAGCGTGCTTGCGCTGGTGGTCGCGGCGTTGATGGCGCCGCTGCTGTACGCACTGATCGGCCTGCTGCTCGATCTGGTCAACCACCTCACGCCGATGCCGGATCTCATTCGCAGCATCACGGACAGCATGTCGGCGCTGATCGACCACATGGACGTCGTGTCGTTGTCGCGCTGGCTCGGCGTGCTGGTCGTCGCGGCGCTGCCGGGACTGGTGTTGATGACGCTCGCATGGCGCGCGCTTGGCCGTGCAATGCGCGAGGCCATGGGTGGCGAGGCGCTGGCTGCCTCCACGCGGCCGGTCGATGCAACAGCGCTCGCCGAACAACGCTTCGCCAACGTCGTCGCCGAAATGGCGATCGCCGCGGCGCTGCCGCCGCCGAACGTGCGCGTCGCGACGAGCGACGCGGTCAACGCGGTCGCGTTCGGCGCCGACCGCGGGCACGCGAGCATCGTCGTCACGAGCGGCCTGCTCGCGTCGCTCGGGCGTGCGCAGCTGCAGGGCATCGCGGCGCACCTGGTCGGCTCCATCGCCAACGGCGACATGCGCATCGGTGCGCGCTACGCGAGCGTGCTCGGCATGTTCGGACTCATCGCGCGGCTGTCCACCTCGTTCACCGATCGCGAAGCGGCGCGACGGTTCGCGGCCCTGTTGCGCCATGCGCTGCGGCCCGGTGGGGGCGCTGCCGACGGCGTCCTGGCGATGCAGCTCACCAATCCGTTCGAACCGGAAAAGGGCGCGTCGCATGGCGCGTCCGGCGAGAGCGACATACCCGCCTGGCGCACCTGGCTGTGGATGCCGCTGGCCGGACCGCTCGTCATCAGCGGCTTCTTCGGCGGGTTGCTCTGCATGGTGCTGCTCGGTCCATTGCTTGCGCTGTCGTGGCGACGCCGCAAATACCTCGCCGATGCGATCGCGGTGCAGCTCACGCGCGATCCGGACGCGCTCGGCGCCGCGCTCGGCCAGTTGCGCGGCGCGCCGGTCGCCGGCGCGTTCGGCGACTGGATCGCGCACCTGTGCGTGGTGCCACCCGGCAGCAGCGGCGCGGCGAGCATCCTCGGCGGCAGCGCGGTGCCGATGGCGCCGTCGCTCGATCGGCGCCTGGTCGCGCTCGGGATCATGGGTGCGCACGTCGCGCCGCACACGGCGAAGGCGATGCCGGCGTGGGCATGGGCGATCCTGCTGCCGCTCGGTGCGATCGTCGCCGGCCTGCTCGGCATGGTCGTGTTTGGCCTGCTCTACGTCTCGATCGCGCTGTCGATGCTGTTCACCTGGTTGCCGGCCGTGCTGCTGCACGCCCTGCTGCGCTGAGGGCGCCGAGAGGCGCGCACATGCAGCGCGCGGACGCTGCGTACGCAACGCGCGCCGCGGCGACGCAGGTCAGGAATCGAAGCCGTTGCCGAAGATTCCGTCGCGCATGAGTCGCGTCACGACGTGGTCCGAATCCGGTATCGGAAAGTTGAAGTCCCACAGGCGGAACCCGCCGACGAGCACGCGGTCGTTCGCATCGACGAGCATCGTCATCGGCCAGCCCTGCGGCGTGACCTGCGAGGGATACTCGATCGACACGGTCGAGGTGGGGCCGCTGCCGCTGGCGTCGAATTGCACGATCGACTGCAGCGTGTCGCCGTTGTACGGATTGGGCATGATGCCGTTCGACGGCGTCGACACCACGAGGTCGCCGTTCGCGCGCACGACGAGGTCGGTCACGCTGGTGTTGATGCCGACCTCGACGGAACTGACGCCGGCGACGCCGAAACCGGGCGTCGGCGTGCCGTCCGGCTGCAGCGACACGAGCAGCACGGCGGTCAGCGTGTTGAAGAATTCGTCGTCGTGGTTCGCGTTGCCGGCGGCGATGATGCGGCCGTTGGCGGCGACCTGGATCGCGTGGATCGAGAGATCGTCGAAGTGCACGCCGGTGTTCAGCGAATAGCGCACGTAGCCGGCGTCGCCGAACGACGCCTCGGGTACGCCGGTCGCGGCGTCGATCGCAAGCACGTAACCGACGCTGCCGCGATCGCCTTGCGCGCTGCCGCCGACGAGCACGGCGCCATTGGAATCGAACGCGGCGGCGTACGCGTAGTCGTTGCCGTCGGCGACGAGATCGGGTGCGTAGACCCTTGATCCCGGCAGCGGCCCGCTGCCGTCGCCGAATCCGCTGTCGAGCGCGCCGGTTGCGGCGTCGAGCTTGGCGACGACGATGTCGCTCGAATGGCCGTTCGCTCCACCGGGGTCGGTGTTGCCGACGACGTACAGCGCGCCGTCGCGATGCAGGATGCGCGCCGCGTCGCTGTTGAAGCCGGGCGCCGCGAGCGCGAGTTCGACCGTGCCGCCGTTGCCGAAGCCGGTGCACGGCGTGCCGTCGAACAAGAAGCAGGCGACGCCGGCATCGCCGAGCCCGGGGGTATCGAGATAGTGGATGCCGGCGACGTAGAAGCGGTCGCCGACGCGGATCGCATCATGGATCTGGCCGATGCCGGTGTCCGCGAGCTGCTTGCCCCCAGTGCCGTAGGTCGGATCGAGTGCGCCGTCCGCATCGAGGCGCGAGATCGCGGCGCGGTCGCCCGTCGCGTCGGTGCGATGGAAGCCGATCATCCAGGTCGCGCCGTTGTCGGCGGGAATCAGGCGCACGGCCTCGTCCCAGGTGCCGTCCGCGTCGTTCCAGTTGACGACGGTGTAGCCGAGTCCGCCACCAAAGCCGGCATCGACGACGAGGTCGCTGCCGATCGATTGTCCGACGACATCGGCGAACGCGGGAACGGACGTGGCGACGATACCCACGGCGAGCGCGACGAGCGCGCGGGACTGCTTGCGCATGCTGTACCTCGAAAGTAGGGCAGGTGTCAGCGGCGAACGCCCCGGCACCAGGAACCTCCGACCTTCGTCCAGCGCTGTCGCGCTGTCAAACCCCTGCAGCGGCAGATTTGTGCCATTGGCACAAATCAGCCGCGCATGCGCGCCTCAGGGCGGCGCTTCGAAACCGCTGTGGAACAGGCCGTCGGAGAGATTGTCGTAGGCGATCAGCGTGACGGTGTTCTGGGAAATCGAAAGGCCGCCCGGCGCGACGCAGGCGTTCACGACATGCGTGCCGTCGTAGTCGGTCAGGACGATGTGCGCGGTCAAACCCGGACACGCCACGGTGACGTTCGCAGGATCGTCGTCGAGCGCGGCGCCTGTTCGTGGCAGCAGCAGCAGAAGCAGCACGGGAGAGAGTCGCAGCGGCGCGCGCTGCAGAAGGAGATTTCCAATAGCCATTGATCGAAAGCTACGTGATCGAATGACAGCAGAATGTAAAAACGAAGCAAGGATTTCGTGCGCCGATGCGTCCGTCGTCACGTTGTCGAGTCGCCACGTGCGCCGCACATCACGCGGCATCGGACGGCAGCGTGCATGGCGAGCGCGGGTTCGGAGCGTGCATCGTGATGCGTGGAGCCTGCATGCGCGGGTTGGGTGCGCGCAGGCCCGGGTTGCGATCGCGCAGGTCACGGGTTCGATCGCGCACCAGGATGGTGCGCACGCGCACGAAAAAGATCGACGTGCGCAGGAAGACCTTGCGAGCGCCGAGGAAAACCTTCGGCGCTCGAAAGGGTGGGGTTGGTCGGCGCGATGCTTGTGCCTCGACGCGTGCAGCACCGGGATGGTCGCGCGAACGTTCCGGTTGCACGACTGCACGCCGAAGCTCGACGCGCGAAGCTTCTTGCATCGATCGTGCAAGTCCGCGCTTGAATTCATCGAAGTCCCGGCTTGCGCGCACCAAAGGTTTTCGTTGGCGATCGAAAGTCTTTGTTGGAGCCTCCAAGCTCCGGCATGCGCGCATGTACCTCTCAGGTGCAACACCGCGGCCCACCCGTGCGCGTTCCGATGATTGTCGTGCGCGATCCGCCCGTCGGCTTGCGTGTTTGGACGTGGATCCCTGCGCGGGCGCAAGCTCCTGTTCGGAGCGTCCATCGGCGGCGTGCGTGCGCGCGCCTTTTCGCCTGCGCGCGGGGGCTGCGGCCGTGCACAGACCGAGTCCCGGGATGGGACGTGGACGTCCGCGTCTGGTGTCGAAAGGGTCAGCTGACCCTGCCGGAAGTCACCCGGTCGTTCGGCACGGTGTTTTAGTTCAATAGAACACCATACTACCCCGGTGCGGCGCGCTCTGGCGCCACTTCCGGGGACAACATGGCTTGCCAATTGACCGTCGAGGCGGTCCGCTACCGTTACGCCAAGGGTTTCGAGGCCGTCGCCGGCATCGACCTCGACATGGGCCCCGGCATCCTCGGCCTGCTCGGGCCGAACGGGGCGGGCAAGTCGACCCTGATGCGCATCCTGGCGACGCTGGCCCGGCCAAGCGGCGGGCGCGTGCTGTGGAACGGCGTCGACATCGCGCGCACGCCGAACGCGCTGCGCGCGGAGCTCGGTTACCTGCCACAGGATTTCGGCATCTATCCGTCGTTGAGCGCGCGCGAGTTCCTCGCCTATCTCGCCGCGGTCAAGGGCCTGCCGCCGGCGCGCGCGCAGGCGCGCATCGAGGAATGCCTCGGCCTGGTCGGTCTCGGTGATGCGGCCGATCGTCGCCTCGGCGATTTTTCCGGCGGCATGCGCCAGCGCGTCGGCATCGCGCAGGCGCTGCTCAACGACCCGCGCCTGCTGATCGTCGACGAGCCGACGGTCGGCCTCGATCCGGAAGAGCGCCTGCGCTTCCGCCACCTGATGACGGATCTCGCCGGCGATCGCCTCATCATCCTGTCCACGCACATCGTCTCGGATGTCGAAGCGAGCGCGACCGCGCTCGCGGTGATGGCGAAGGGGAAACTGCTGTTCGCCGGCGCGCCCGAACCGCTGGTCGCGCAGGCGCACGGCCACGTGTGGGAGTGGCTCGTGCCGGAATCGCAGCTCGCGCAGGCGCGCACGCAGTTCACGATCAGCAGTTCTCTGCGCCGGCCCGACGGGGTGCGCCTGCGCGTCGTCGCGGCGCGCGCGCCGTCGAACGATGCACAGGCCGTGACCCCGGATCTCGACGACGCGTACCTGTGGCTGCTCGCCCGCGACGGCGTGCGCTGACATGGACGCGATCCGGCGTTTCAACGCGATCGTGCTCGCGGACCTGCGCGAGCGCAGCCGCAGCACGCGCTTCTGGGTCGTGCTCGCCCTCGTCGGTCTCGCGACCTGGGCGTGTTTCCCCGGCGTCGAGAGCGGGCGCTTCGCGGTCGGTTTCGGCGACGACACGCGCGCGGCGTATTCGAGCGCGTGGGCCGGCCTCGTGCTCGGGCTCATGTACTCGACGATGCTGTCGCTGGTCGGCTTCTACCTCGTGCGCGGCACGCTCGTGCGCGACTTCGACACGCGCGTGTGGCAGCTGCTCGTGGCGACGCCGATGACGCGCGCGGGTTACCTGCTCGCGAAATGGACGAGCCACATGGCGGTGTTCGGCCTGATCATGCTGGTCGGGCTCGCGGTGGCCGTCGCGGCGCAATGGGTGCGCGCCGAGGACCGCGCCTTCGATCTGGTCGAACTGCTCAAGCCGGTCGTCGTGATCGCGCTGCCCGCTCTCGCGTTCAGTGCGTTCCTCGCCGTGCTGTTCGACCTCGTGCCGTGGTTGCGGCGCACCGCCGGCAACGTGCTGTTCTTCTTCGTCTGGATGTTCCTGTTCGTGGTCATGTGCGTGGCCCTCGATCCGCACAAGTCCGCGTGGGCGCACGCCACCTGGATCAGCGATCCGAGCGGCATCGTCATGGTCATGCGCGACATGTCGGCGACGCTGGTCCGCTCCGCACCCTGGGTCAAGGCGACGGACATCAGCATCGGCATGAGCGACCACGTTGCGTCGCTGCATTTGTTCCAGTGGCGGGCGTGGCCGATGCACGCGCGCGATCTCGCCGGGCGCGGCGTGTGGGTGCTTCTGTCGGTGCTCGGCGTGGTCGCGCTCGCGCCCGCGCTCGACCGCGCCGCATCGCGCACGCGCAGCGCGGCGGTTGCACAGGGCGCGAACGCCGGGCGGCGCCTGGCCTGGCTCGACCGCGTGCTGCGACCGCTCGCGTCGACGCACCTCGGCCTGCTGCTCGCGGCCGAGCTCAAGCTCGTGCTGCGCCAGCGCCGCGCCGCGTGGTGGCTCGCGCTCGCGATCGCGTGGGGTGCGCAGGTGTCCGGCAATCGCGAGGCGATCGGCGTCGGCGTGATCGGCGCATGGCTCGCAAGCATCGACGTGTTCGCACGCGCGGTGCTGCGCGAGCGCGACAACGGGACCGGGTCGCTGCTATGGACCGCTGCCGGCGCGGCGCGACGCGTGCTGTTCGCGCGCATCGGCGTCGCACTCGCGCTCGCGGTGCTGGCGGTGGCGCCGGCCCTGCTGCATCTGCTCGCAGGCGATCCGGTCGCGGCCTGCGCGCTGCTGCTGGCGGCCGCCAACGTCGCGTTCGCGGGCCTTGCACTCGGCATCCTCTGCCGCAATCCGCGCCCGTTCGAACTGCTGCTGGTCGTGCTCGCCTACGCGGGCGTGCAGGGGCAGGGTCCGCTCGCCGTGCTCGCCGACGCGCGCGGCCTGCTGTTCCTGCACGGTCTCGTCCTGCCACTGCTGGTCGCGATCGTGGTCGTGCTTTGGCCGCGCTTCGCGCGCTGACGCGATGCACGGGAGACGCACGCGGAACGCACACCTCGCCTGGAGGAGGTGAGGTCCGCTCAACCCGCAGCAGGCAGACGTGCCGTCGGACGAGGGCTGCGCCGACCGCGCGGCGGAAGCCCTCGCAGTCCGATGCGGTGCGCCGCATGGGTTCAGCGTACTTCGGGTCCTTTTGCGGGATTTCGCCTCGCGCCGGATTCCGGCAAGCTATCCGCTGCATCAGCGTCTTCGAGTCACGACCATGCGCGATACCCCCGCCGCCATCGACGACGTCAGCGTCGAATTGCTCAACGACGACACGACGCCCTATGACTTCGTCGTGCAGCTCCTGCAGTCGGTGTTCGGCAAGGACGTCGAACAGGCGCGCTCGCTCACCAATGCGATCCACAACAATGGGGTGGCGCGGCTGGGTCCGTTCGCACCCTCGGTCGCGCAGTCCATGGTCGACGTCGCGGCTGAGCGCGCAAGAGTTGCGGAAGTTCCTTTCACCGTGCGTCTGGCGGGCGCGGCGACCACGAGCGCGACGATCGCCTGCAGTTTCTGTGCGCGGGCACAGGCGGACTGCAAGTGGATGTACCGCGGGTCCGCAGGTGCTTTCGTCTGCGACGCCTGCATCATCAATTCGGCGAAGGCAATGCATCTGCAGACACCGAGTTCGGTGATGCGCAATGTCTACGAGGTGCTCGACTGGCACTTCGGGGGTATTCCAGAGGCGGATATCGTCGCGGTCGAGCGCACGTTTCCCGGACGCATGCGCGCGGACCTGCAGCGTGCCCTCGACGAGGTGCTCGCGCAGGGCGAAGTCCGCCTCGTCGGTATCCACGGGGGGACCTCCTACGAGGCGATCACGTTCGCCGCATTGTTCGGCGAGCGGCGTCACCCCAAGGCGATCGGACCTCTCCAGTACGAGGAGGTGGATATCGGCGAGGACATGCCGATGCGCTGCCTCGCGAACGGCTTGTGGTTGCTGCGCGAATCGAACACTCCCGTCGTCGTGCTGCTGTCGCGACCACCGCGTCACGAGGGATCGCATCTTTCCGTCACCGTCGCGGCGCCGGCGGGAGCGATCGGCCAGCAATTCGCCGACTCACTGTTCCGTTCACTCGAGAAGGCGATCGCCGACGCCCGCTCGTACCGCGGGAAAGTCCTTTCGCTGGACCAGCAGGATCACTATCGCGGGTTTGCAACCGGTATCGCCGTGCACCGCCTGCCGCCAATCACGCGCGACGAGGTGGTTCTGCCGGAGGCGACCGTGCGCCTGATCGACCGCAATGTCGTGCAGTTCGCGCGACTGCGTCCAAAGCTCGTCGCGCTTGGTCAATCCGGCCGCAAGGGTCTCCTGTTCCACGGTCCGCCGGGCACCGGCAAGACCCATACGGTGCGCTACCTTGCTGGTTGCCTGCCGGACCACACGACCCTGCTCGTCACGGCGGGGCAGGCTGGACTGATTTCGGAGTACTTTGCGCTCGCGCGCCTCCTCCAGCCATCCATCCTCGTGATTGAAGACGCTGATCTCATCGCGCGCAACCGCGAAGACATGGGCAGCGCGTGTGAAGAGGTGCTGCTCAACCAGTTGCTCAATGAAATGGACGGGCTGAAACCGGATGCAGCGATCTTCGTCGTGCTGACGACCAATCGCCCGCAGGCACTCGAAGCCGCGCTGGCGCAGCGTCCCGGCCGCGTGGACCAGGCCGTCGAATTCCCGGCCCCCGATTTCGCCAACCGGCTAAAGCTCATCTCTCTCTACCGGGGCGACCTCGACATCGATTCAAAGGTGTCCGACGAGCTCGCACGGCGCACCGACGGGGTCAGCGCGGCGTTCATCAAGGAACTCATGCGTCGTCTGTCGCAATTGGTGATCGAGCGCGCCAGCGGCACGCGCGTCGAAGCAAGCGATGTCGACGCGGCACTCGGCGAGCTTGCGCTCAACAACGACCGCCTTACTCGGACACTGCTCGGCGTCGGGGCCGGGTAGGGGCCAGCCGGTTGCGGCGGATCGCCAGCGATGGACGTGCAACGGGAATGAACGCTCGCGGTTGACCGGCTCCCGCGGCGATGGAATCAAAACGCGCACTTGGCAGCGCGCACGCGTACCGCGACACTGTGGCTACCCATCGCGCGGGAGAGTGCAGATGCAGCGTCGTCGCCTGGCTGGATCCGCATGGATTGCCGCGGGACTGTCACTTCTCGCTCTCGCGGGCTGTGCGGCGCCACCGCGACCTGCACCCGAGTCGACACCGTCACCGGTGCGGGCCTATGACCTCGTCGTGCGCGGCGGCATGCTCTACGACGGTACCGGCGCGCCGGGTCGCATCGCGGATGTCGGCGTGCGCGGTGATCGTGTCGTCGCGGTTGGCGACCTGTCGAACGCAAAGGCACTTAACAACGTCGACGCGCATGGCCTCGCGGTCGCACCGGGCTTCATCAACATGCTGTCGTGGGCGACCGACACGCTGATCGAAGACGGTCGTGGCCTGTCCGACATCGAGCAGGGCGTCACGCTCGAAGTGTTCGGCGAGGGCTGGTCGTACGGGCCGCTCAACGAGGCGCTGCAGCAGGAGATGAAGTCGCAGCAGGGCGACATCCGCTACGACATCACGTGGACCTCGCTCGGCGACTATCTCGGTTATCTGGAGCACAAGGGCGTGTCGCCGAACGTCGCTTCGTTTGTCGGCGCGACGACCGTGCGCCAGTACGTGCTCGGCAGCGCGAACCGCGCGCCGGACGCGGCCGAACTCGCGCGCATGCAGGACCTCGTGCGCGAAGCGATGCACGAAGGCGCGCTCGGCGTCGGCTCCTCGCTGATCTACGCGCCGGCCGCCTACGCGAAGACCGACGAGCTGACCGCGCTCGTGCGCGCCGCGGCCGAAAGCGGTGGCGGCTACATCTCGCACATGCGCAGCGAGGGCGATCGCCTGCTCGAATCGGTCGACGAACTCGTCGGCATCGCGCGCGCGACGGGCGCGCGCGCCGAGGCGTATCACCTGAAGGCCGCGGGCGCGGCGAACTGGCCGAAGATGGCGCAGGCGATCGCGCGCATCGAGGCCGCGCGCGCCGAAGGCTTGTCCGTGGGCGCGAACATGTACGCCTACACGGCGGGCGGCACGGGCCTGTACGCGTGCATGGACCCGGCGATCCAGGAAGGCGGGCTCGATGCGTGGATCGATCGCCTGAAGAAGCCCGCGGTGCGCGCACGCGTCGTGCGCGAGATGAAGCAGGCGGGAAAGGGATGGGAAAACCTGTGTTTCCTCGCCGGTTCGCCGGACCGCATCGTGCTCAGCGGCTTCGACACGGAGAAGCTGAAACCCTTGTCCGGGCGCACGCTTGCCGACATCGCGAAGGAACGCGACCGCAGTCCGGAGGACACGATCGTCGATCTCGTCATCGAGGACCACAGCCGCATCGACACCGTGTTCTTCCTCATGAGCGAAGACAACGTGAAGCTCGGCCTGTCGCAGCCGTGGGTCGCGCTCGGTTCCGACGAAGGCGCGTATGCGCCGGAAGGCGTGTTCCTCAAGCGCAAGCCGCATCCGCGCGCGTATGGCAACGTCGCGCGCTTTCTTGGCCACTACGTGCGCGACGAACGCGTCGCGACACTCGCCGACGGCGTGCGCCGCCTCACTTCGATGCCGGCGCAGGCGTGGAAGCTGAAGGATCGCGGCCTCGTCGCCAACGGCTATTTCGCCGACCTCGTCGTGTTCGATCCGGCGAAAGTCACCGACCACGCGACGTTCGATGAGCCCGCGCAGCTCGCCGATGGCGTTCGCGACGTGTTCGTCAACGGCATCGCCGTGCTCAGGAACGGCGAGCATACGGGCGCGACGCCGGGGCGCGTCGTGCGCGGGCCGGGCTGGCACGCATCCCCATAGCCCGCAGGCGACGCGCGACCGCCGGTCGCCAGGCGCCTGGAGGGCAGTGGCTCTCGACCGGCGGGCGCGTGGCCGACGCGATCTTGCGTTTCCCTTGATCGAGGCAGTCGATCGAGGGTTCTTGCATGTCCCGTCGTTCATCGGTTCCCGCGAGCCTGTGCCTGCTCGCCGCCGCATTCGCGGCCCACGCGGAGTACCGCGTGGACTGGTACGTCATCGGCGGTGGGGGCGGCCTTTCCGCGGGCTCGTCGGTGTTCACCATCGAGGGCACCGTCGGCCAGCCGCTCGTCGTCGACTCGTGCAGTCCGGGTGCAGCCGATTGCGCCACCGCGGACTGGTCGCTGGCCAGCGGTTACTGGACGAACGTGCCGTGCGACACGACGCCTGACGTCGTCTTCTGCAGCGCGTTCGAAAACTGATCGATCAATCCGCAAGCATCCTTACGTGCAAGGAGTTCCGCGGTCGTCGTCGCCTGTGTCCTCTGCCGGCTTCAACCGACGGCGCTGTCCTGGGTGGCGGCATCCTTCGCCGTCGCGATCGGATGCATGCACCTCGCGACGCGCCCACCCATGCATTGACGGGTCCGACCCGCGGTCCTGCGGCGCTCGCGGGACCAGGCGTCGCACCTGCATGGACCATCCGCGGGCATGGTCGATCGGCGACGACCGGGCGTGGCCCTGTCCGGTAAGCCAGTCCTGCCGATGTGCGTCACATCGGAACACGCGGCGGCGTTTGGAGGTCGACCGACGCCCCCGCATTCATCGTCGTGATCGCGCGGCCCTGGCCGTTCGCGCGCAACCCTTCCCATTCACGCGACCCGTCGTCGAGTCCGTGCTCAGACGTACTGATCGAATTGAATCAATGTTGCTGCGTCTGTAGCGGCGCTGTGGGTTCGGCGCACGCTCCGCGAGGAATCTGCTGCCCTCGAATTAACTATACATGTAATGGCGTATACATTGGCCTACGCATTGCAATGACCTTCGAACCGGTGGTCAGGCACTGCAAAAGGGCAGGGTCGGGCACACCAAGACGAAAGGATCCGCGCGCGGATCCGCGTCCGCCGCGGCAGGAGCGGCGACACGACACGGACACGGAGGAGGAACGTCACATGTGGACCCCAGCTGCCAATTCCTGCTTTTCCAGTTGCATGGACATGAGATCTTCGCGGAGGGATGCGCGATGAAAAGCTTGAAGATCTGCGACATCGGCCTCGCGCCGGACACCTCGCACGCGTTCCATTCGATGCTGAAGGTCGTTTCCGGCCGCTCCAAGGCGGTCTGGTCGGTGGGCGGCGTCGGCGACGCCGACGTGATGATCGCCTCGTCCGAAGGCGACCCCGCATCGTTCGCGGCGTGGGGCGCGAGCGGCAAGCCGTACGTACTCGTGATCGACGACCGCGGCAGCTGGCCGCCGGCGCCGTTCGTGTTGCGCCATCCGTTCCGCGTCATGCAGCTGCTTTCGATCCTCGACGACGTCGCCGAGGAGTTGTGCGCGCACTCCGCGCCGGCATCGGTCGACACCGCTGCATGGTCTGCTGCCGAAGCGTTGCGCCAGTGCATGTCGCGCGCCGGCAGCGGCGAATGGCAGGTCGCGCGTGGCGACCTCGGCGAGGAAATCTGGCTCGGTGGCGGCCACGCGCACGCCGATCCGTCCACGCTCGCGCGGCTGCGTGAACGCGATATCCATCTGTCCGCGTTCCGGCCGGTGCGCAACGGCCCCGGGGCCGGCACCACCGCGTTTCCGTTGTGCGACCTCGCCTGGTTCGTCGGCGTGCGCGGTGCGGGACAGCTGGCGCCGTGGCTCGAGGCCGATGCGGGCTACCGCCTGCGCCGCTGGCCCGACTTCGGACGACTCGGCGTGACCACGGGCCTGCTCGAACTGTGCGCGCATGCGACGACACGCGTGTGGACGCCGGCGGCACTCGCGAATGCAACCGGCCAATCGCCCGACGCCGTAAACCGTTTCCTCAATGCGGCTTCGCTCGCGGGACTGCTCGCGACGACGCACGCGGCGCGCGGCGAAGCATCGCACCCGCGCGCGGGCGCCGGCATGCCGAGCGGGTGGCGTCGCCTGATCGGTGGCCTGCGCCGCAAGCTCGGGCTCGCTGCATGAGCGAGGACGACGCAGGCGAATTCAAGATCGTCTTCACCGGCCCGATGGGCGCGGGCAAGACGACCGCGATCGCCGCGATCAGCGAAATCGCGCCGGTGCAGACCGAGGTCGACAACACCGACCAGGCTGCGCACTCGAAGGCGTCGACGACGGTCGGCTGCGACTTCGGCCGGCTGACGCTCGCCGAGGGCGGCGTGGTGCGGTTGTACGGGACGCCCGGCCAGGCGCGCTACCGCTTCATGTGGGACATCCTCGGCCGCGGTGCCGCCGGCGTGATCGTGCTGCTCGATGCGAGCCAGCCCGGGGCGCTCGTCCAGCTCGACCTGTTCGTCGACGCATTCCTCCCGCACGTGCCGCAGGGCGCGCTCGTGGTCGGCGTCGGGCGAACGGGCGAACGCGGTGCGCCGACGACCGACGCGTTCGCCTCGCGCCTGGATGCCCGCGGCATCGTCGCGCCGGTGCTGTCGGTCGACGTGCGCCGCAGGGAAGACGTGATGATGCTGGTGCGCACGCTCGTCTGCATCCTCGATTCGATTGCCCATGGAGCCGATGCATGAGCAAGGCACGACCTGCCAAGCTGTCGCGCGAACTCGCGCGCAAGGTGCTGGAAAGTTTCCGCGAAGTCGCCGGCGCGCAGTGCGCGGTGCTGTTTTCCTCGGACGGGTTCGAGATCGCGTCCTACGCGACCGACGCGAACGCCTCGGCACGCTTCGCGGCGATCGGCAGTTCGCTCGCCGCGCTCGGCACCGCGCTGTCGACCGAAGCCGGCCTCGGCGAGTTCGGCCGCGTGACCATCGAAAGCGAAGGCGGCGCCGTGACGATCATGCGCGTCGGCAGCGGGCAGTCGATGTCGCTCGCCGTCGTCGCCAACCGCAACGCCGTGCTCGGCCAGTTGCTGTGGACGACGCAGCGCTGCTGCCAGGCGCTCGCGAAACTGCTCGATCCCTGATTCACCACCACGCCGCGGACGGAAGAGGCACCGACCGCGACGCAGCCACCCCGATGTCTCGGAGAACAACCATGGCAAACATCAACGAAGGTCTGGCGAAACTGCTCGAAATCGACGGCGCGATGTGCGCCGCGGTCGTCGACGCCAACAGCGGCATGCTGCTCGGCAAGGCGGGCTCGGGCGTCGATCTCGACCTCGCGGCGGCCGGCAACACCGAGGTCGTGCGCGCGAAGATGAAGACGATGAAGTCGCTCGGCCTCAACGACACCATCGAGGACATCCTCATCACGCTCGGCAAGCAGTACCACATCATCCGTCCGGTCGCGGCGAAGCCCGGGCTGTTCATCTACCTCGTTCTCGACAAGGCGAAGTCGAACCTCGCGCTCGCGCGCCGTGCCGCGCTGGATGCCGAGGCCACCCTGCAGTTCTGACCCTGCGTTGCCCCGCGGGAAGATGGCGGCGACGCAGGGCGGGGGTCCCTGCGTCGTCGCCATCGCATGTTCCCGTTCTTTCGCAGCGCCCGCGACCGGCGTATGGGCGACGCACCTGCCTCACGGCGAAACAGGATCGAACCCGTCGGCGAACAGGCGGTCGAGTTCGTAGGCGCCGATGTCCACGTGCGGCCCGACCAGGCGCGGGCCACCATCCAGGGAACCGCCCGTCACGCCGCCGCCGGCCGCGTTGAGGCCCGCATCGACAAGCGGCGAGCTGCGCTTGACGCGAAAGTCGGTGGCGGACAGGAACTGCGGTGACGCGCTGAAGTTGCCGCTGCTGGTCGACGGCGTTTCGGTGCCGCCGCGATTCTGCAGGTCGTTGTAGCGCACGTTTACGCTCGCGCTGCCGAGCGAGAGATCGAGGCCCGGGTTGCCCCACAGGCTGTTGTTGGCGACGTCCCAGCCGCATGCGGGCTCGCCGCCGACGTAGACGCCGCCGACGTCGCTGGCCGCGCCCGCGTCCGCGGTGTTGTCGTAGACCGTGTTGTTGATGAAGCGGCCGACGTTGCCGGATCCGTAGCAGTACACCGCCGCGCCACCCGCCGCGATACTGATCGGCGTGTCGGCGTCGTTGCGCACGAACAGGTTGTTGCGCACGCTGATCGCGCCTTCGGAAATCGCGAACAGGCCCGCGCCGGCGGTGCTGTTCGCATGGTCGAGCGCGTTGTCGCTGAATACGTTCGATTCGATCTCGATGTCGTAGCCGCGGTTGACCGTGAGGCCGCCGGAGATGTTCTGGCTGGTCGCGCGGCCGCGCACGAACTCGAGGTTCGTGATGCGCACGCGTCCGTGCAGGAACAGCGTGCCGTACAGGTGCATTCCGGGCCGGGCGAGCTCGCCATCGATGGTGCTGCGCCGCCCCGGCAGGCGGATCTGGCAGCCAGGGGACCAGCCGCCGCTGATGTCCAGATTGCCCGTGTTGGAGTCGCCGAAGGTGGCGTAAAAGCCGTTCGGCGACGTCGAACGATAGGTCCCGGCCTCGAGCCTGATCGAATCGTTGACGGTCGGGCTCTGTGCCGACGCCTGCAGGGCCAGCTGCAGGATGGTGCCGTCGGCCACGCAGTAGATCTCCGCGTGCGCGGATGTCGCGAGCGCCATGAACGCCAAGGGCAGCAACGACGAGGGTGTTTTCATGCAGCGGTCGCCCGACGATGTCCCGCGCAGTCGCGCGGTCCCTGTCGTCCACGCATTCCGGCGGTGACGGAGGCCACGCGCTCGCGCCTCGCGCTGCGGCATGGCTGCATCGGCGCGCCGCTTGCTGAGCGGGTGCTGAGTGCTCGCGCGTGCCGTTCAGCGCCCGCGCTGTCCCCGCGTGACATGGTCGATCCCCGAAAACGGGGCCCGCCGCCTCCAGTTCCACCTCTGACACCCCACATCGAGGAATCCCATGGATGCCATCACGCTGCTCAAGAACGACCACAAGGAGATGCGCGCCTTGCTCGGCGCGCTCGAAGCAACGACGTCGCGCGCAGTGAAGAAGCGCCAGAGCCTGCTCAACAAGATCGAGACGAACCTCAAGGCGCATACGTCGATCGAGGAGGAGATCTTCTATCCGGCATTCAAGCAGGCCGGGCAGAAGTCGGATGACGACAAGATGTATTTCGAAGCGCTCGAAGAGCATCGCGCGGCAGGCGATCTGGTATTGCCCGACCTGCTGGGCACGGACCCGTCGACCGACAATTTCAGCGGGCGCGCCAAGGTGCTCAAGGAACTCGTCGAACATCATGCCGACGAAGAGGAAAAGGAGATGTTCCCGCGCGCAAGGAAGTTGCTCGACAAGGCGGAACTCACCGCCCTCGGCGAACAGATGGAACAGCGCAAACGCGAGCTGGCAGGGCGTTGAGCCGCCGCTTGCTCCCATCCAATCCCAACCAGGGGACACCCATGACCATGGAAATTTCCGCAGCACGCCGGGAAACGGTTGCCTTCGGAACGGGCGAGGACGTGAATCTGTCCGGCGTCAGCTGGGCCGCGGTTCTCGCCGGCGCCGCAGGCGCGGCCGCGCTGTCCTACGCGCTCGTGATCCTCGGCTTCGGCCTCGGCTTGTCATCCGTCTCGCCGTGGGCCGCCGCGGGCGCATCCGCTACGACGATCGGCGTCGCGACGATCCTGTGGCTGACGCTGACGCAGATCGCCGCTTCGAGCCTCGGCGGGTACATCGCCGGACGGCTGCGCGTGAAGTGGCCGACCGTGCATACCGACGAAGTCTATTTTCGCGACACCGCGCACGGCTTCCTGAGCTGGGCGGTGGCCTCGTTGCTGGTCGCCGCATTCCTGGCCAATGCCATCGCCGGTGTGATCGGCGGCGGCGCGAAGATCGCGGCCACGACCGCGGGTACGGCCGCCGCCGCGGCCGGCGTGGTCGCGACGAAAGCCGCCGGCGAACTCGATGCGCAGGGATACTTCGTGGATTCGCTGTTGCGTGCGCCTCCCGCCGCTGCGACGGACGCTTCGTTGCCGGCACCGGCCTCGACCGATGCGCAGGTCCGTGACGAAGTCGGCCGCATCTTCGCGACGTCGATTGCCACGGGAGACCTGTCCGCCGCCGATCGCGCGTATCTGGGCCAGGTGGTCGCGCGTCGCGCGGGCATCGATCCGGTGCAGGGCGAACAACGCGTGAACGATGTCTACGTGCAGTTCAAGCAATCGGTCGAGAATGCGAAGACGAACGCGAAGGAAGCCGCGGACACTGCGCGCAAGGCGAGTGCCGGCATCGCCATCTGGTTGTTCATCTCGTTGCTGTGCGGCGCATTCTTCGCGAGCCTGTCCGCCACCATCGGCGGGCGCCATCGCGATGTGTTCGTCCATGGTCCCCGCACCGCCCACCGCTGATTCCAGGAGTTTCCATGCGCTCACTACTGCTCTGGCTGCTCGGCGTCCCGATTCCGATCATCATCCTGATCGCGTTGTTCGTGCGGTAGGCCGCGGCAACACTCGATCTTCGTGACGGCGACGGACCGACGCCCTTGCGGCGTCGGTCCGAATATCGCATCTACGCGTGCGTGCCGTTACTCGGAAAACTCGATCGGCGTGTCGAGGTCTTCGCAGAAATTCTGCTTGCTCGGCTCACTGAAGCTGCCGTCGCTGAACTTCGCTCTGATCCACTGGTCGCAACCTTCATTGTTGGTGCTGGCGTCCCACACCATCGTCTCGGTCTTGCCCGGCGCGATGCCCTTGCCGATGTCGAAGTCGCCCCATTCCTTCTTGTCTTCCGAGACCTGCAGCTTGGTGATGCGTGATTCCGTCGTGTTGCTCACCTTGAAGTGCCACTGGTCGGCGGCCGTCGCATGCAGGACGGGCAGTGCGAGCGCGGCGAACAGAAGACCCGCACGCATCGTGTTGGTGGTGGACATGAATTCCCCTTGTTGTTCTTCGTGGAATGCCTGCGCCGTTGCGGCGATGGCTTGAACGCACTCCGCAGTGCGGATGTCGCCGCTGCATCAAAGCGCGCTAGAGCGTCGAAGCAAGAACGGTGCCATGGAACGGTCGACGCCAGCGCGGGCCTGGCGCCTCCGTGCACGGGCATGCATGTCCCTTCATGACACACGCGGACACAGAATGTGACAGCGTGGAATTCCGCGTCCTGCTCTTCACCTTGCATGAGCGAATCTTCTGATCACATCGCCTTAACGTCCGCGGGCGCATTGTCGAGGGCATCAAAGAAGGATGCTCATGGGCTTTGCGATGAATCCGAATGGAAGCTGGCAACAGGTCGCCATTTTTGAAGTGGAAGGCGGCGCAAGCATCGTCGATTCACTGCTGACCAGGTTGAGGGCCGAATTCGAATCCTCCGAATGGATGGTCCTGCCAGTCCCGCGCTGTCTGCCCGCGCGCGTCTGGTTCCAGGCGCGCGTGGATTTCGGGATCGGGGAGCGGCGAGCCATCCGTGTGGCGTCATGCCTCATCGAAGAAGTGGGGCGCGCGAAACTCCCCGGTTATCGACTTGTGGCCGGCAGGGAATGGCTGGATCTCGCGGTGGCACAGATGCATGCCGAAGCGGCTCCCGGCGTCTCGCCGGAATTCGCGACCACTCCCGAGCGGCGGCGGCCCGGCTGCAACCGGAATCCTGCCGGCGTTGCGCATTGGCTTGCCAGGCGTTGGGTGAACAGGATGTCGCCTTCCAGGACATTCCTGCGCAACACGGGTTGATTCAGCGTGTGCTGCGGATCGGCCGGTTTGCCGATCTCGTCCGCACCTTGCGCGCGTGCAGGTCTTCCGCATCGTCGAGGGAATGGGTTGCTTTGAGGCCACCTTCCTCCTCCGCGAGTTTGGAGAGCTTGCAATAGAACGTGCGTAGCCTCTCGAGGTCCGCTTCGTCGAGATCCTCGACCGCGACCACGCGATTGCTTGCTTGCTCATGTGCCGCAAGCAACTCGTTGAGCTTGATGTGGACCGCGAGGCTGTCCTTGTTCTGTGATTGCTGGATCAGGAACACCATCAGGAACGTCACGATCGTCGTGCCGGTGTTGATGACCATCTGCCAGCCTTCGCTGAAGCGGAAGATCGGTCCGGTGAGCGCCCACACCAGCACGCAACCGAGTGCGATCGAGAATGCCCAGGGCGAGCCGGCCAGGCGGGTCACGCTACCCGCGAATCGATCGAAGATGGAATGTTTTTCGCTGTAGGTGACGGGACGCTCTGTCATGGCGGTGGCTTCCTGATCCTCGGGCCCATCGATAGGTTCGGTTTCGCGCTTGTGCCGGCTGGTGTTCGAGGATTGACGCGTCGGGCATGACGCGGCTCGACCACGACGAGGCGGTCACGCATGCGCCGCGCTGGAATGCGAACCGCCGCATTTCGCGTGCGCGCAGGCGCAGGATGCGTCGGCGACGCGGGCAAACCCCTGCTGGGATTCGCGACAGGCTTCGCTGCATCACCGTTCCGGCGGTTCCACGTTGCAGGTGCAACCGTCATGGGCGCACCGTTGAGCGGCCGCCTTGTCCTCGTCGTGCTTGTCGCCAGTCGTGCGGATCGCCGGAACGAACGGAGATACCGGATCGCTGGTCGGAAACGTCTCCTCAAGCGCTTCGTCGAGCGCGTCGCTCTCCCGCGCCTTGCGCTCGCTGCGTTCGGTGGGCGTTTCCTCGTGCGGCGGTGAGTGTCCGTCGTGCGGCAGGTCCTTGCGGTCGCGTTTGGGCATGGTGCTTCTCCGGTGGCATGCACCGGAGGATGGGCCGCGTTCTTTTGACGGTGGCTGAATCTTCGAATCGGCGCACGCGCCCTGTTCAGCGTGCCGGGCGAGTGAGGGCACGCCATGTGCGAAGGCACGACGGTCGATTTCACCCATTGTCCCGTGGTCGGAATGCAGTGGTGCGCGCACGGTGGGCCACGGCTCGGCTAGCATGTCGACACCCTGACGTCCGCGAGCCATCCATGCCGTCGATCATTTCCGTGCGCAACGTCGGCAAGGTCTATTCGTCGGGGTTCAATGCGCTGCGCAACATCGACCTGGAGATCCGTCGTGGCGAGATCTTCGCCCTGCTCGGACCGAACGGTGCCGGCAAGACCACGCTGATCAGCATCATCTGCGGCATCGTCAACGCGTCCTCGGGCAGCGTGACCGTGGACGGACACGACATCGTGCGAGACTTTCGCGCGGCGCGTTCGAAGATCGGCCTGGTCCCGCAGGAACTGTCGACCGACGCGTTCGAGAGCGTGTGGGCGACGATGCGCTTCAGCCGCGGCCTGTTCGGCAAGGCGCCCGACCCGCAACATCTGGAGAAGGTGCTGCGCGAACTCTCGCTGTGGGACAAGCGCGACAGCCGGATCATGACCCTCTCGGGCGGCATGAAGCGACGCGTGCTGATCGCGAAGGCACTGTCGCACGAACCGTCGATCCTGTTCCTCGACGAACCTACTGCGGGTGTCGACGTCGAGCTGCGCCACGACATGTGGCGGATGGTGCGCCGCCTTCGGGACGAGGGCGCGACGATCATCCTGACCACGCACTACATCGAGGAAGCCGAGGAGATGGCGGACCGCATCGGCGTGATCGCCAGGGGCGGGCTGGTGGTGGTCGAGGACAAGGCGACCCTCATGCGCAAGTTGGGGCGCAAGCAGCTGACGCTGACCCTGCGCACGCCGTTGCAGCAGGTGCCGGCGGCGCTTGCCGGGCTGCCGCTCGAGCTCGCCAATGACGGCCACGCGCTGGTTTACACCTTCGACACGCAGACGGACGAGACCGGCATCGCCGCCCTGCTCAGGCAACTGGCCGAGCAGGGCATCGATTTCAAGGACCTGCATTCGAGCGAAAGCTCGCTCGAGGACATCTTCGTCGGCCTCGTGCACGGCAACGGCAAGGCGCAGGAGGCGGCCGCATGAACCTGCACGCCGTCCGCGCGATCTACCGCTTCGAAATGGCGCGCACTTTCCGAACGATCACGCAGTCGATCGCCTCGCCGGTGCTGTCGACCTCGCTCTACTTCGTCGTATTCGGTGCCGCGATTGGCTCGCGCATGGGCGAGATCGGCGGCGTGAGCTACGGCGCCTTCATCATCCCGGGCCTGATCATGCTGTCGCTGCTCAACGAAAGCATCTCGAACGCCTCGTTCGGCATCTACATGCCGAAGTGGGCCGGCACGATCTACGAACTGCTGTCGGCGCCGGTGTCCTTCATCGAAGTCGTGCTCGGCTACGTCGGCGCCGCGGCGACCAAGTCGGTGATGCTCGGCGTGCTGATCCTGGTCACTGCGCGCTTCTTCGTGCCATACCAGATCGCGCATCCGCTGTGGATGGCGTTCTTCCTGGTGCTGACCGCGGTCACCTTCAGCCTGTTCGGTTTCATCATCGGCTTGTGGGCAGACGACTTCCAGAAGCTGCAGGTGATCCCGCTGATGGTGGTCACGCCGCTGACCTTCCTCGGCGGTGCGTTCTACTCGATCAACATGCTTCCGCCGCTGTGGCAGAAGATCACCCTGTTCAATCCCGTCGTGTACCTGATCAGCGGCTTCCGCTGGAGCTTCTACGGTGTCGCCGACGTCAACGTCGCGGTCAGCGCGCTGGCGACGCTCGGCTTCCTCGCGCTCTGCCTCGTCGCGGTGTGGTGGATCTTCCGCACCGGCTACAAGCTGCGCAGCTGAGCGCACGCAGGGACGGCAGCGACGCCGCGTGCCGTCACCGCGGCTTCGAATCTGCGACGCGGTCCGCAAGCCGCTTTCGCCGCATTGCCTAGACTCGCCGTCGCGCAGCCGTGGGGGCGGGTGCGCTCGCAGCGGGCGACGCGATGTCGCCCGCGCCCGTCGCACATCGTTCCGGGGAGAGATCGATCATGGCCAGTCGTCGCGCACGGGTTGCCCTCACGGCAGCGGCCGCCGTGTTGTCGTTGAGTGCCTACGGCACCGCAAAATGGGTCGGCCTGCTGGCACCGGTCATCATCGTCACGCCACCGCCGACCGTTTCGGTGGCGCCGGCGCTGGCGACGCCGTCCGATTGCAGCGTGCTCGTCGACGACATCTTCTGCACCGGCTTCGATCCGATTCCGACCGTGATGCCGGGCACCACGCCGGCAGCGCTGGGTCCGCCCTCGACCGTCGCGTTCAACGGCCTAGGCCTGGTCGCCGACACGCTCAGCCACGCGCCGCGCCATGTCGTGCCGACGCGCTGGGCGCCACCACCCGCCGCGCTCGCCAGCCCGACGATGCCGAGCATTCCCCAGGTCGGCGTACTCGGTCGGCGCGATGCGCTGATCGTCTACGTGCCGGCGGTACAGGGCGCGGCGGACTATCGCGCCTACATCGTGGATTCGTCGGTCACGTTCGCGGGCACCCAGCCGCGCGGCGCGACCGTCGCCTGTGCGGGTTTCCGCCAGCGCTACGTGCGCAACATCGATGCCCTGCAGAGCAACAATCCGCTGGTCAGCGCGGTGCATCACCGCGAACTGTTGCAGGCGATCGAGGTGCCGGGACTGGTCGCGAACGGCCCGTACACGATCGTCGTCGAGGCGCTCGCCTCGCCGTGTCCGTTTCCCGGCGTGATGGCGCACACCAATGCGACGATCCCGCTCACGACGGTCGATGCGTCCAGCAGCGGTGGTGACCATTTCTCGTTCCGCAGCTTCGCCGACATCAGGGCGATGTACGGCAACGAGATCCTCAACGGACAGGGCAGCACGCTGGCCGACTACAAGAACGTGAATGCCGCGCACGAAGCACCGGCGGAATTGATCGGCCAGCCGGTGCCACCCAACGATGCCGTGATGCCGGCCGATCCGCAGGTGATCGCGCGCAGTACCTTGCGCGTGTCGCGGCCGGCCGGCGACGAGGCGGTCAACGCGCCGATCTTCGACATCGGGCCGAACGCGGTGTTCGACGATTTCGGCAGCGACGCCGTGATGACCTCGTTCCATACCGAGACGCGTTCGGAAGGCGCGGGTCTCGTCAGCGGCGGCCAGTTCGGCGACTGGTACTTCTGGACCATCGCGGTGCAGCCGGCGCTGGATGCGATGTCGAACTGGGAGAACGGCAACAATCCGAAGGGCGTGCAGGTGTGGCGTCGCCACGGGCGCCTGTATTCGACCTTCGGCGACTGGGCGCAGGACGTGCTCGGCGCGGTGTACTTCGCCTCGACGCGCACGCAGCCGCAGGAACTCGATGCGACGAAGTACGTGCACTCGTTCTTCCGCATCGACTCGGGCGCGACGCCACGGCGCTACTGGCACTGGATGATGTGCGGCGGCGCGACGCGCGACGAACTCGTTGATCCGTCCACCCACGTGCCGCGCGGACGCCCGGTCGCGCAACCGTTCTTTTACGCACCGGACGGCCGCAATCCGACGGCGCCGATGCTCGGTGAGCCGCTCACGCCGTACCACGACAAGGAATGCCTGAGCCTCGTGCAGATCGGCGGCTACTGGAACTGGGGACCGCCGCCGAACGCGGGGCCGACCTGGTACGACGAGCCGCATTCGCAGCTGCATGCGTTCATCAGCCCGGCGGGCGTGGAGAACGGCATCATCAACCTCAAGCCCGCCGGCATCGACGACTACGATCCCGACGCGACCGGCGGCATGTTCTGGCGCCTCGACGCGGACCGCCATCCGACCAGCCCGATGTTCGAGCCGTTCGACCAGCAGGCGCCGCTGACGCATTTCGACATCTTCACGCGCCACGATCGCGTGGTGCTGTACATCAACGGGCGCCAGGCCTGGTGCGGCGACCTCAGCGAGCGGCCGCTCGCGATGCACTACGGATTGATCGCCTACGGCAACGTGCTCTACCACTCGAGCGCGGAAACGAGCGCCGCCTACACCGGCGTGGAGTCGTACCAGGGCGCGGTCGGTGGCAGCTTCCACTACATCATGAACACGCCGTGGTCGGACACGCGCATCTGGGATGCGGTCGGGCAGAGCGAGAAGATCGACATCCCGTCGCAGTTCACGTTCGATGCCGGCGCCTGCTTCAAGCCGAAGTCGACGGCCGTGCAATGAACGCCGCATGCGCGATGTCGATCGCGCGGCGCCTGCGGGTCGCCGGCGCTGCGCTTGCGCTCGCATGCGTGTTCGCCTCGCCGGCGGCACGCGCGTTCGACCCGCGCTCGATGGATCGCATCCGCAGCGACGGCTTCGAGTCTGCGACACCGACGCCGATGCCGCTGGTCTCGCGCAACCGGCCCGCGTTCGCGAGTGCCGGCAATGCCGCCGCGGTCAATGACGGCGAGTACTACGGCGGCGCGACCTGGGATGTCGTGCCGGGCGACGCGACGCCGGCGTGGGTCGCCATCCAGGTCGGCGCGGGTCCGACGCGCGCGATGCTGAACTGGGTCGCGTACCCGGGCAGCAACCTGCCTACGCACTACCGCATCGAGACATCGGCGGACTCCACCAACGGTGCCGACGGCAACTGGACGACGGCGGTGACCATCGTCGGCAACGGCGTCGAGGCGCGCGCGCATCCGTTCGCATTCGCCGGGCAGCAATGGGTGCGCTTCGTCGTGACCCGCGCGCACGATGTCGGGCAGGCGATCTCGATCGACGAGATCGACGTGCAGGACGCCAGCACCGGCAACGCCGACAGCTGGATGTTCGTCGGCGACTCGATCACCGCCGCGGCGTTCCATCGCGGCCTGTTCGAAGGCAATTTCCCCGAACGCGTGCACGCCGTCTCGCCGGCGTTCTTCCCGCTCATGATCGGGGCAGGCGTCGGCGGCACCAGCACCGTCGATGGCGTCGCGCGCATCGACGAATGGCTGGCGATCCATCCGCATTTCCAGAACTGGGTGATCTCCTACGGCACCAACGATTCGGCCAACGAAGATCCGCAGTTCGCGCCTGCATTCGGCGAGCGGCTGCGCTTCATCGTCGCGACGCTGCAGGCAGCGGGCAAGACCGTATTCGTGCCGCGCATCCCGTACAAGACCGGCGGCGAGGCGTACCTCGCTCCATACAACGCGCAGGTCGATGCGGTCGTCGGAGAATTCGGGCTCGGCGCCGCGCCGGACCTGTATGCGTGGTTCCTCGCCCATCCGGACCAGCTGTACGACGGCGTGCATCCGAACGACGCCGGCTCGCGTTCGATGAACCAGCTGTGGGCCGATGCGGTGCGTCCGCTGTACCCCTGATCGATCCCGTTGCGCGTGGTGGTCGGCCGGTTCCCTGTCGCGGACGGTGCCGCATCCGGCGCGAACTGCGCAGTCGGTCATGGTTGCCGCGAGGCGCAGCGCGCACAGTGCGCTTCGCACACGGCGCGGAGTACGGGCGATGGCGCGGCGATGGATCCTTTCGCACCTGATGGCATTGCTCGTCTCGGGCGCACTTCCGGTTGCGGCAGCGCCGAACGGTTCGCCATCCGGCACGCCGGGTGTCTGGCAACCGATCACGCTCGCCGCGCTGAACGGCGGCGACGCGGGTGTCGAGAACGGCGACACCATCCAGAGCGTGATCGCCGACCCGGTGAATCCGGGCACGTTCTACGTCGGCGCCGGCAACAACGACGGTCGCGCGATCATCTGGCTGCGCACGACCGACTTCGGCGACAGCTGGCAACTGCGCGACCATGCGACGATGCACGGCAATCCGTGGGGCTTCAGCATCGACCCGAATCCGTCGCGCGATCCCGGCACGTTGCCGACGCTGTATTCGCCGGCCGGTTACGGATCATTCGGCGTATGGAAATCGACCGACGGCGCCGCCAGCTGGCAGCGCATGCCGGGCGCCGACACTGCGTTCGCGCCGTACAACCCGTTCGGGCCGACGCTGACCGATCTCTACCACGCGATGGTGCTGCCCGACGATCCGCCGAACCACGTACTCGTCACCTACCACTACGGCTTCGCGAACAACGACGACGGCGGCTTCGGCGAATCCTGGGACGGCGGCGTCAATTGGGTCGTGCATCCGCCGCCGGCCGGCGTCGGTACCTCGCACTACGTGATCCCGATCAGCGGCACGACCTGGTGCGTGATCGCGCAGAGCAACAACGGCGACAGCGGCATCTGGCGCACGACCACCGCCGGCCGCGTCGGCGGTACGCCGGCTCTGCATTACCGCGACGGCACGATCAGCACGGCGGCGTGGACCAAGGTGAGCAGCGTCGAACACGTGCACGGCAGCTTCGGTGCGTGGAAACTCGCGGACGGAACCTGGTACGTCGCCGGCTGGACCACGATCGCGAAGTCGACCGACCAGGGCGCGACCTGGCTCGACGTCGTGTCCGGCAACTGGCCCGGCACGTTCAACGGCGTCAACACGTCGGCGATCGTCGCGACCGGTCGCTATCTCTACGCCAACTCCTTCATCGAGACGACGCAGGCACGCGCGCCGATCGGCGACGACACCAACTGGTCGCGCGATTACGCGCCCGCGGTGAGCGCGAACGGATCCAACCCGTTCGGTACCGCGGTCGCGTATTCCGCCGCGATCGGCAGCTACGTGATCCTCATGGGCGACCATACGCACGGCATCGTGTGGCGCTACATCGAACCTGCGGCGGGCGATGCGATCTTTGCCGACGGATTCGACGGCTGAGCGGAAGATCGCCGGTCCACTCCGAACGTCTGCGCGCGTTGGTCCTTGTGCCGATCGTCTCCACGGTCCTGTGTGAACGAACAGGGACGATGCATCGCCTGGCGCGCATCGTGCGCGGCCCGGGCGCGCCGGCGTCGCCGTAGCCGGCGCACGCCCGGCGCGCAGCTGCAGCGCCGCGCAGTCGCATGTCCGCGCCACGGGATGTTCGGGTTGGGCGCGATTTTCCGTTTCCCTGATGGAGCCTGCCAATCGAGGGTCCATCCGCCATGTCCCGCCGTCCCGCAATTCCCTTGGGCTTGTGCCTGCTCGTCGCCGCGTTCGCGGCTCACGCGGGCTACCGCATCGACTGGTACGTCGCCGCCGGTGGTGGCGGCCTTTCGGCCGGGCCGAGCGTGTTCAGCATCGAGGGCACCGTCGGCCAGCCGCTCGTCGTCACCTCATGCAGTCCGGGCGCCGCGGAATGCGCCGCGGCGGACTGGACGCTGACCAGCGGCTACTGGACCGGCGTGCCGTGCGACACCACGCCGGACGTCGTGTTCTGCGACGCCTTCGAACACTGATCGATTCCCGAACCTCTGCTGCAAGGAGTTCACCCATGGCCACGAACCGATTCCGCTCCTTCTTCCTTGCCGTCGCGGCGACCCTGCTGCTCGCGTCGGTCGCGCACGCTGCGCAACCCCTCGGCTCAGCGTTCACCTACCAGGGCGAACTGCGCAGCGCCGGCCAGGTCGCGAGCGGTGCACACGATTTCCAGTTCAGCCTGTACGACGCGTCATCCGGCGGCACCCAGATCGGCGTCACGCTGCAGCAGAGCCTCACGGTCTCGGCGGGCCGCTTCGGCACGACGCTCGACTTCGGCGCCGGCGCGTTCAATGGCGACCGGCGCTACCTGCAGATCGCGGTCAGTCCGGCCGGCGCCGGCACGTACGAGACACTGACGCCGCGCCAGGAAGTCACCGGCACGCCCTACACGCTCGCGCAGCGGATGCGTTCGATCGTCGTGAGCGGCAACGCGATGTTCCACAATCCGAGCGACGCGCAGACGACCTCGACCACATACGGGCCGCGCCTGTCGGCGACCGCGCAACCGATCGGTTTCTCGATTCCGCAGCCGGCCGACTGGGACAAGACGCAGCCGTTCACGGTCACGCTGTACTTCGCCGTGCCGACGTTGTCGGCCTCGTCGATCGTCAACTGGCGCCTGCAGGCCGGCTCGCAGAATCTCAACCTCGATGTCGGATCGGCGAACTCGGGCTGGGACACGCTCGGCTACGGCGGCCAGGAGGACGGCCAGCCGCTCAACATCTATGCCGCGCCGGGGCGCACGAACATGATGAAGTCGCAGACCTGGACCGCGCACTGGAGCCAGACCTACCACACCTGGTACTTCGGCGCGGGCGTCAACACGAACAACGATTTCGCCGACGATCCGCAGTGGACCTTCATGTTCCAGCGCGGCAGTGCCGTCGCGGGTGGAAACGGCGAGGGTTACGGCCAGGGACTGACCGTCGTTTCGGCGGAGGTGCGCTACCCGTCGCATTGAGGGCGGGCGCGATCGCGGTGCGCGCGCGCAAGCGCGCGACCGCGAGCCGCAGGACAATTCGACGCCACTCGGAGCCGTGCGCACCTCGCGCACGGCTCCCGACGTTCAGCGGAACGTGCGCACGATGACCGGCAGGCTGGTTATGCTCACCGAACTCGCCGACTGGTTGCACGCGCGCATGCTGCCCGCGCCCGGTCCGGTGATCACGATCGGGCCGAATACGACGCTCGCCGGGGGCGTGGCGCCGCTGCCGAGTCCGAACACGGCGAGGTCGCCGACCTGGGCACCGCCGAGGCTGAGCCCGAGAGTGCCGCAGCCGTTCGCCGCGAGGCTGAAACTGATCGAGCCGGTGGTGGTGTTTCCGGCCATCTTCGCCAGCGTCACCACGCCATTGGCGATACCGGGATTCGGATAGCTGCCCGAAAGACTGCCGCCCGCTGGTCCGCTCGGGGAAATGCTTCCGTCCAGCGCGAACTGCGCCACGGGCGTCGTCGAAACCGCAGTGCGCGGCGACAACGGCGTGCCGTTCACGCCGACCTGCAGCCATAGCTGCGTGCCGGTGAACGCGCCGGGGAACGACAGCGAAACGGTGAACAGGCCGCCGGTGATCGGGAAGCTGTTCTCGGTGATGGTCGAGCCGACCTGCGAACCACCGCTGGACGCATTGAACAGCGCGAACGTCAGATTGAAATTGCCGTTGGCGGGTTGCCCGGCCTGCGTCAGTTGGCCCTGGTAGGTGAAGTCCGGAAGTTGCGCAACCTCCGGCGCACGCTGGTCGGCGCGTGCGAGCGAGACGCCGCAGGCGAACACGCAGGTCGCGGCGAACAAACGAACTGTGCGAGTGTTCATGAGCACACCTCGAAACCGTAGTTGAAAATGGAGTCCCGGTCGGCCCGGCCGGGCAGGAAGCCGGAGAAGATCGTGAAGGTGCCGCCGTTGGCGACGCCGGCAAGCGGCTGCCCGATCGTGGCGTCGAGGCGGAAGCAGCCTCCGCTGGAGGTGCTGCGTCCTCCGCCACCGGCTATCACCGAACCCGACAACGTCTGCGAGCTCGCCTGCATCGCGACGACCGAGGCAGCGAGCAGCAGCCATGCAGCAACGCTGCGCGCACGTCGTCGTCGGAGTCCGCGCGCTGCGTCCGGAGCATGGCTGGCTGGAGCGAAACGAAAATCGCGAGTGCGGGTCGGCATGGCTGGATCCCCTCGAATGACCAGGTGACAAACGATCGGGAACACCGGTGTGCGGCGGGCACCCCTGCTTGTCGAGCGGGTGCCGATGGCCGTCGCTGCGGGGAGTCTCCGGAACCGTCGGCCGGGCCGAATCGGCAAGTGCGCCTCCCCGCCGAAATTCTGCGCCTCGCAAGGCGGCGAGTCACGCGCGCGATGCTCGCCTTCGCCGATTGCGGGCAGCGCGGAAAGGGGGCGTTGGCGTATCTGCGAGGTCCGCGTCAGCCGTCGAAGCCGTCTTCCAAGATCGCGTCACCGGGCCATTCGTAGGCGCCGATGTCGAACGCGCCGAGCACGGGGCGAGCGCCCGCCGCAACGGGATGCACGTAGACGCGGGTCGGCGCGAGCGGCTCGCCGCCGCCGCTGCCGGGAGCGACCCCCGCGTCGATGACTGCGTTCGCGCCCGCAAGCAGGCGGTAGTCGTAGTGCGCCGCATCGACGAACAGCGCGGCGTTGCCGATGTAGTTGTGATCGAGCAGCGCGTTCGCCTGCGAACTCGGCGTGCCGCCGCCGTGGAAGATGTTGTTGCGCGCGACTGCCGACGTGGTCGCGGTGGCGCCGATCTGCAGGAACGTGCCGCTGCCGCGATCGTTGACGAAGGTGTTGTTGACGACGAACAGGCGATCGTCCGTGTTCGGCCCTAGCCCTTCGCTGAGGTAGTCGAGCATCGCGCCGTTCTGTGTCGTCGACGGCTGTTCGACGAGGTTGCCGATCACGTACGAGAGGCCGCCGTTCGGCAGGTTGATCTCGTAGCTTTCGCTGCCGCCGGCTTCGCCGGTGAGGCGGTTGTAGAGGATGTCGTTGCGCGCCGCGCGCGACTTGAGCAGGTGACCGACGACGGCCCCGTGCGACCAGTTGTAGCGGAACACGAGGCGCGCCACATGGCCGATGTAGAGGTTGTGCGAATAGCCGTCGCCGGCGCCGTTGTGGGCGAATTCGCTGTGCTCGATCGTGATCGTGCTGGCGGTGTTCTCGCCGGCGAGGATGCCGTTCTCGTTGTCGTGGAACCAGGCATTGCGAACGGTCAGGTTCGTGCCTTGCTGGCGGATGCCGGCACCGTTCGCGTCGGGCACGTGGCAACCGGACAATTCGACGTTGTCGATCGTGGTGTCGTTGCCGCTGATCACCCAGATCGCCTTGCCCTGGGCATTGTTGCCGGCGGCGTCGATGTGCGGTCGCCCGTTGACGCCGCGCAGCGTCAGCCCGCTGGTCGACCACGCGCAGACGTCGCCGTCATAGGCGCCGGCGGCCTCGATGAGGATCGTGTCGCCGGCACCGGCGGCGGCGATCGCCGCGCAGGGCGCCGCATACGCCTGGCCCGGACCGACGTGCAGCGTGTTTCCCGCTGCCACGAGCGGCAGCAGGCAGCACGCGATCGCACAACGGCCGGCTCGGATCGGCATGGTCGGCACCGGGTAGGGTCTGCATCATAGCGCGCGCCTGGCCTGCGGTGCGCCTGCCGGGGTCGCGTCGAAGCCGTTGGTGAATACCGTCTCGCCGCGCTCGCAGGGAGCTGCGGCATCGTAGCGCGCGACCAGCGCTTCGCTGCCGACGCCGTCGATCCATGCGCCGTTGCCGAGCGTCAGCCAGCCGTCGCCATCGCCTGCGGCCGCGACGCCGCCATGCAGGCCGAGGTTTGCGCTGGCCCGGCACGGCGCACCTTCCGCGTCGAACTCGGCGATGCGCGCGCCGACGTGGCCGCTGCTGTCGATGAAGTCGAACCCGCCGACGAGGAAGCGACCGTTCGTTGCCTGCACGAGTGTCGTCGGCATTCCACCGACGCCGCCCTGTGCGTCGTGCAGGACGGCGCCGTCCGCGCCGTCGAGGCGCACGAGACGGAAGCCGTCGGCGGGATTGCCGGCGAGCGTGACGAACACGTCGTCGTCGCGTGTGGCGATGCCGACGGTGTCGAGGCTGCCGAAATCGCCGGCGGGGTTCGGCAACGCGTGCGTCCACACACGCGCGCCGTCGGCGGAAAGCTTCCATACCTGCGCCTTGAACACGCCGAAGCGGGATTCGGGCGCGCCCGCGACGACGATGCCGTCGGAGACCGCGGCAAGGCGCGGGCTGCCGAGCGGGTTGCCGAGTTCGCCGTCCTCGCGGTCGGTGAACACCACGGCACCGTCCGCCGCGAAGCGCACCGTGAGGTACCCGCCGCCGATCGCCGCGCCACGGCCGGCAACCATCGCCCCGCCGTCCGGCAGTGCGAGGATGTCGTCGGCCGAGGCCAGCGCCTGTCCGGACGACCAGCGCCAGTCCGCGAGCGGCGTGCCATCTGCGGAATAGCGCAGGACGACGAGGTCGCCGCCGTCGCTCGCACGCACGAGCAGGTCGCTGTTGCTGGCCGTGGCGGTGCGGTGCGCGCCGCCGCCGAAGCGGCCGACTCGCGTCGTGTCGGACCAGGCGAGCTCGCCGCTTGCGAGGTCGTATGCGCGCACCTGGATGCGCGCGCCATCGGCGCCGGAGCCGTCCACGATCGCTGCGCGCGACCCGTCGCCGAGCGCCGACATGCCGATCGTCTCGCCCGACACCGCTTCGCGCAGCCAGTCGAATGTACCGTCTGCGGCGAATCGCACGAGCGCGGCGTGGTTGAATCCGTGGTGGCCGACCGCGAGTGCCGCGAGTACGTGTCCCGTCGCCGATCGGGCGACGTCCACGCTCGCTGGCGAGTGTATCGGTTCCGGGTGCTGCCACACGCCTTGCCACTCGGCGGTCCAGTCCGCGGATGCGCTGTTCGCGAGGCAGGCGAACAGCAGTGGGATTGCGGTCTTGTGCATCGGCCGTGCTCCTTCGGTGTTGATGCCTATACGGAGCATGGCGCCGGATCCTGTCATCCGCGTACGCTCTTGGCGGCGCAACGCTTTGGAGCGCATCACCGCACGATCTAGACTGTAGCCAATGCCCATCGACGATACGATCCATCGCGACGACCTCGCCATACCGGCCCTGCACGATTTCTGGTCGCGCCGGCTGCGGCTCATGCGCGGCGAGGCGGCCGGCGAATACGATCCGCGCCGGCAGCATCTGGATCGCGTGTTGACCGACAGCCTCGGCATCGGCCAGGAGCAGATTGCGCGCTTCCTGTCCAACCAGCCGAGCTTCGAGGCATTGCAGCAGTTCGTGCTCGACTGCCTCGGCGGCGCGATTGCGCCAACGCGCGTGGCGTGGGTGAACGCATTGCAGGACGGTACCGAATATCCGCCGGATGTGCGCGAGAGGCATGCGCAGGTGCGCGCACTCGCGCCGGTGCTCGACCCGGCGGACCTCGCGCACTGGGACGAGCACGGCTATGTCGTCGTGAAGCAGGCCATCACGCCGCGCGAGTGTGCCGATGCGTTCGCGGCCGTGCATGCGCACGTCGGCGCCGATGCCGACGATCCTGCGACGTGGCATGCCGCGCATCGGCGCCAGGGCATCATGGTGCAGTTGTTCCAGCACCCCGCTCTGGAACCGGCGCGTACGTCGCTGCGCATCCACAAGGCCTGCGCACAGTTGTGGAATGACGAGGACCTCGTCATGAGCACCGATCGCGTCGGCTTCAATCCGCCCGAGGGCGCACACTTCCAGTTTCCGGGACCGCACCTGCATTGGGATGCCGTGCTCCAACCGCCGCTGGGACCCGGCGTGCAGGGCATCCTGTATCTCGCGGACACGCCGGCGGAGCAGGGCGCGTTCACCTGCATTCCCGGATTCCATCGCGGCATCGACGACTGGCTGCGCGCGCTGCCGCCCGGCGTCGACCCGTACTCGCGCATCCCCGCCGAAGCGGCACGCCCGATCGCCGGCGACGCCGGCGACCTGATCCTCTGGCACCACGCATTGCCGCACGGCAGCCGCCCGAATCGTGGAGTGCGACCGCGCGTGGTGCAGTACCTGACGATGTATCCTGCGCGACCAGCGTGACCATCCCGCGGGATTGTCGACATGATGGAAGGACGACGAATGATCGGGTCCCCAGCGCTGCAAGCCGCGCTGCTGCTCCTCTGCAGCGGATGGGTCGGCCGCGCGGACGCGGCGAGCAGCCTCGGCGCGCACACGCTGCTCGGCCACGAGGATGGCAACAGTCCGGCGCTGGCGACCACTGCGCCGATCGCGACTGCCGCCAGCGGCAGTGCGCTGATCGCGTTCAGCGCGGGGTATGCGAGCAACGACCAGGCGCCGACCGACAACTACGCCAACAGCTGGGTACAGCTCGGCAATCCGGTCGTGTATCGCGGCTACGACGGCGTGTTCGACGTGAAGGCGTATAACGCGATGGCGGCGAGCGGCGGTTCCGCGCACAGCGTGACGATCGTGAAGAACGGCGTGCCGGCGGGCGAGATCACGGTGCCTTTCATCGAGATCCGCGATGCCGGCGTGCTGCAGGCGGTGGCGCAGAACTATCCGCCTGCAGGCAACACGCTCACGAGCGGTGACGTCACCACGACCGGACCGGCCACGCTCGTCGCATTCTGGTGGGGTGACGCGGGCGGCCTGCATCATTCCGCGGTGCCCGACAATGGTTTCACGATCATCGAGAACTTCGTCGACCTGCCGCCGAACAGCGCGGTGCAGTGCGTGGTCGCCTGGAAGCAGGTCGCGGCCGCGGGCACCTACCACGTGTCGTGGGCTACAACGCCGGCGCAAGGCGCGCCGCTGTGGCTGTTCGCGTTCCAGTCGGGCGGTGATGCGATCTTCACCGACGGCTTCGATCCATCGGGCACCCGCGCGGTGCGATGAGCGTGCCGCCGGCGCCGTGCAGGATTCCTGCAGCGATCGGCGCGCCGCGGGCCTGATGGCGCGCGAAACAACCGTTCCCCATGTCTCATTCGCGCGCGCTTGGGCGTTCTGCGTGGATGGGCCGCGATGATGCGGTCCATTTCTTCAAAAGGACCCCTGAAATGAAGAAGATACTTTGCTCCATGCGTGTCCGTGCGGTGCTGTTTGGTCTGGTGTTCGGCCTGGCGGGCGCCTCCGCCATGGCCAGGCCGCCCGGTGGCGGCGGTGGCCACGTGTGCATGATCGATCCGGCCAATACCAGTGCGTACCTGGCCTGCCTGAACTGGTTCGGCAGCTCGTTCTGCTGCGCGGTCTACGGCCTGTAGTCGGCGCTCCCTGCGTGGTGCGATGCCGGGCGACACGGAGGTCGCCCGGCTCGTGATGTTCGTCGATGGCGGCACGGAATGCGGCCACGACCTGACGAAAGGCGCCGGTCATGCGAATTCTGCACAACCTCCTGTCGACCATCGCACTGGTGGTGATCGCGGCCGCGTGCGGCTGGTTCGGCACGCTCGCGATACGCGGCCTGCGCGCCGAACCGGCGCTGCAGGCGGGAGACTACTCCGCGATCGTCACGACGGCGGGACGACCCGTGGTGCTGTTCGCAACCACGACCTGTCCATACTGCCGCAAGGCGCGCAGCCTGCTCGATGCGATGAACGTCTCTCACGTGGAATACGACGTCGACACGTCGGAGCCTGCTCGCGCGCTGTACGAGCAACTCCATGCGAACAGCGTGCCGGTGCTGGTCACCGCGAACCTGCGCATCACCGGGTTCGACGAGCAGGCGTACCGGGCGAAGCTCGCCACGTTCGCGCAGCAGACACCGTAGGCGGCACCGGACCCAAGTCAACCGGCGCGCCGCTCGTGCGTTGGAACGCATGTGCGCCGCACCCCGGCGTCGCCGATTCCAACCAGAGAGAACGCCATGAAGACGATCGCCCGCCTTGCCCTGCTAGTGCTCATCGCGCCCGCCGCGCTGTTCGCCGGCGCCGCGCAGGCGCAGTCCACCGATGTGCCGGGCCATCCGCGCGTGAACGAAGTGAACCGCCGCATCGACCATCAGCAGCAGCGCATCGATGCCGGTGTCGCGGATGGCACCATCACGCCGGCCCAGGCCGCACGCGACGAGCGGCATGCCACCAACATCGCCCAGCGTGCGAGCGCTGCCGAAGCGCGCCACGGCGGGCATCTGACGGCGGCCGAAACGCAGCGGCTCAATCGTGCCGAGAACCGCAACAGTCGCGCCATCCATCGCCAGCGTCATTGACGCTTAGCGCGTGAGTCGCGCAGCAGGGTTGCCTCGGCTTACATCCTCATCGCGGCGCGACGCTGCTTGAATCGTTCCAGCGCGGCCTGCAGGTTCTCTGCGCGGTCGCGCACTTCCTGCAGCTTGGCGCGGGTGCGGATGACACGTTCGATCAGTTCGGCGCGTCCGCGCAGTTCCTCGTCGGTCATCGGCATCGCGGTCGGCTTGAGGTCGGCGCAGGCCTGCTGCGCGCCGCGCAACGAACCGATGGCGAGGACGGCGTTGCGCAGGTTGGTGTCGAATCCCATGGCTTGGCTCCGTTGGTCCGCCACGCGGGGCGTGGCGGTGGGGCGCTGCGGAAGGGTTCCCGCATGCGCTCTGGAGCAGGTTCGATGTTTGCCGCGGGCGATTACAGGCGGCGGACGGCGGATCCGGCGCGAGGCGACCGGGCCGCCGGGGACTAGAGCCGATCTCGAGCTTCCGTTCGCGCCGAGCACAGCGCCGAAGGCGCGGAGTCGGAAGGGCCCAGTGCGACTCTGGTGTTTCGACTTCGCGGAACTTCGTTCCGCTGCGCTCAACACGAACGGTTCGACCACTCCGTTCGCTCTGAGCGCAGCGCCGCGTTCCGCTACGCTCAACATGCACGGATCAACCAGTCCGTTCGCGCCGAGCGCGGCGCCGAAGGCGGAGTCGAAGAGCCAAATACGATTCTGGCGTTTCGACTCCGCGGAACTTCGTTCGCATGCCCTCGATGCGAACGGTCCTGATGGGCTTACTCGAAACCGTCGCTGAAGATCGTGTCCACGCAGCTGACCACGACATCGGATACGTCGCTCGCGCCGATCGTGCCGCTGGCGTTGGCCACGCTGCACGACTGCGTCGGATTGGTCGGCTGGGCGGCCACCGTGACGGTATAGCTGCTGCCGCTGTCCATGGCATTGTCGAATGCGAACGCGCCGTCGGCGGAGACGACCTTGGTCTGCGCGCCACTGTTGAGCGACAGCGTGACGCTGCCGCCGACGAGGCCGTTGACGCTGCCGCCCACCGAGTGGGTGTCGATGGCGAAACTGGCGATGACGCTGCAATCGGCGACGATCGCGCCGGTGGTGTAGACGCTGCCCGCGAGCGTCCCGGCCGGGCAGGAGCCACCGAGCGGCAGCACGGCGTGGTGGTTGGCCGCGGGGGCGAGCGTGAAGTTGATCGTGGTGCCGTCGTTCACCGCCTGCGGCGTGTCCGGGGTGATCGTGCCATTGCCGCCGGCGACGCTCGGCGTGACGGTGTGCGTCGTCGTCGGCATCGCAGCCTGTGCCGCAGCGAGCGCGTCGATGCGACCCCAGCCGACCTGGTAGTTCGGATGGTTGGCCATGGTCAGGCCGCCGCAGCCGGAGTTCCCCGGATCGGTAACGCCGGCCGTGACCGCGGTGTTGCGCAGCAGGTCACCGACCTGGTCGGGATGGCCCTTCAGCGCCGGGTTCACCGACATCAGCAGCGCCGCGGCGCCGGCGACGTGCGGCGTCGCCATGCTGGTGCCGCTCATCGTGCCGTAGCTGGTCGTGCTGGTCTTGACGGAGGAGCGCGTGTTGACGCCCGGCGCGGACGCGTCCGGACGGATGTGCGTGATGCCGCTGACCGGACCGCGGCTCGAGAACCCGGCCATCTGGTCGGCGCTGTTGGTCGCACCGACGACGAAGGCGGAATCGTAAATCGCCGGCGGGTCGGTGATCGTGCCGCAACCCGGGCCGTCGTTCGCCGCCGCGGCAGCGAAGAAGATGCCGCCGGCGACGAGGTTGTCGACCGCGGTCTTGATCTCGTTGCCGGTGGTGCAGCCTTCGGACGGAATGCAGCCCCACGAGTTGCTGATCACGTCGGGGGCCTTGTCCGGATCCGGGTTCTGTCCGGCAAGGTCGGTCGGCGCGAGCATCCACTGCATGCATTCGATGTAGCGCGCGGGCGTGCCGTCGCCGGCATTCATGTTGCGGCAGCCGATCCACTTCGCGCCCGGCGCGACGCCGATCTGGTTGGTGCCGCCGTCGTCGCCGGCGAACGTGCCGGCGGTATGCGTGCCATGGCCATGGTCGTCGCACGGTGCCGGCGCGTCGTTGCCGCAGGTGTTGCCGCTCGAGTCGTGGATCGAGTCGTGCCAGTTGTAGTTGTGGTCGGCACTGGTGCCGTTCCAGCCGCGGTAGTGCGATTTCAGGGCGGCGTGATCCCAGCGGTAGCCGGTGTCCTCGCCGGCGATCACCACGCCCTGGCCGGTGTAGCCGAGCGCCCAGACCGCCGGTGCGTTGATCTTGTTGACGCCGTATTCGATCGCGTTGATCGCGGTCGGCTGCGTGACCGCGGCCTCGTCCTCCTCGGCAGGCAGCGCCTGTTGCAGGTGCGGATTCGCCTCGACCCGCGCGATGTCGCTGCGCGTCGCGAGTTCGGCGAGGTCCGCGCTCGACAGGCGTGCCCACACGAGGTTCGAGATCCAGTACGCGCGATGCTCGATGCCGCGCGCCTGCAACCACGCGAGCAGGTCCGCCTGCTGGCTCGCCGCGCGCGTGCGCAGGGCGTCGACCAGCGCGCGACGGCGCACGAGGTAGTCGGCATCGGTCGCGAGCGGCGCGAGCGCCGGCGCAGCCTGGTCCGGCAGCACGATCAGGGCTTCGACCCGCCCTGCCGAATCGGCATGGAGAGTGAGCGATGGACTGATCTCGGCCGCCAGCGCGTGGCTGCAGGCGAGTGCGAGTGCGCTGAGCGCGAGACCTGCGAAACCGCGCACGCGCATGGACGCGGCGGTCGACGTGTTCTGAAACCGGTTCATTGACACTCCCCAACGGCAATGATGGATGGCACCCGCGGGTAGCGCGCAGTTCGCGCACCGGCCAGAGGGCCGGCGGCAACGCCGCTCGCGGGGGCGACGCAGTCTATCCGCATGCGCGGCGCGCTGCAGCGCTGCAACGCACGCCGGTTGCCGTGATGCCCCGGCCGCGTGCGTACGCCGGCGCATGGGCGCATCCGGCGATCTTGCCGGATGCCGTGCCCGCCCGGACGCAAGACTTCCGGCACATCGCCTTGCGAGTCGCCCTGACTAAGCTCGGAAGATCCCCTTCCTCCCACGCGGAATTCCGATATGAAACGACCGATGACCGCGGCGCTCGCCGCGCTGATGCTGCTCGCCGCGGCGGTCGCGACGCCGGCGTTCAGCGCCGATGACGGAGGCGCGAAGGAGGCAGGCAAGGAAGGCGGCCGGGACGACTTCTCCAGGCTGCAGCCGTTCCCGGCCGACAAGACCGTACGCCAGAGCACCACTGTCGATGGCCGTTCGCTGTCGTACGACGCCACGGTAGGATCGCTGCCGGTCGTCGACGACAAGGGCAAGACGATCGCCGACGTGATGTTCGTTGCCTACACGATGCCCGCGAAGGACAGGCCGATCACGTTCGCGCTCAACGGCGGGCCCGGTGCCTCGTCGGTGTATCTCAATCTCGGCGCGCTCGGTCCCAAGCGCGTGCAGTTCGGCGCGGAAGGCAACAGCCCGTCCGATCCGGCGGTCGCGCGCGACAACCCGGGCACTTGGCTCGACTTCACCGACATGGTGTTCATCGATCCGGTCGGCACCGGTTTCAGCCGGGCGCGCATTCCGGAAGACGAAGCGAAGAAGAAGTTCTATTCGACCGATGCCGACATCGAGTACCTCTCGCGCATCATCTATGACTGGCTGGTCAAGAACGACCGCCTGATGTCGCGCAAGTATCTCGTCGGCGAAAGCTACGGCGGTTTCCGCGGACCACGCATCACTCATTTCCTGCAGACGCGCCTCGGCGTCGCGATGAACGGCGTGGTGCTGGTGTCGCCGTACCTCGATCCTTCCGCGAACGACAACGGCGACCTCTCGCCGTTGCCGTGGATGCTGACCCTTCCGAGCATTTCGGCGGCGAACCTCGAGCGCCACGGCAAGCTCAGCGACGCGGCGATGAAGGACATCGTCGACTACACGCGCGGCGACTACGTGACCGACCTGCTCAAGGGCCGCAGCGATCCATTGGCGGTCGAGCGCATCGTCAAGCGCGTTACCGAACTGTCCGGCCTGGAACCCGAGTTCGTGCGCCGCGCCGGCGGCCGCCTCGAGACCCAGGCCTACCTGCGCGAGGTGTTCCGCGGCGAAGGCAAGCTCGGCAGCCGCTACGATTCCAACGTGACCTCGTGGGATCCGTTCCCGTTCGCGCCGCAGCAGCGCACCAACGATCCGATCCTCGACGGCATCATCGCGCCGACCACGACCGCGATGGTCGACTTCATCACCCGCACGGTCGGCTGGAAGTACAGCGGACGCTACAACGCGCTGAGCTACGAAGTGAACCGCCTGTGGGAGCGCGACGCGGACAACAAGGGCTCGGTCGAGCAGTTGCGCCAGTCGGTCGCGATCGATTCGAAGCTGCAAGTGCTGATCGCGCACGGCTGGGGCGACCTGTCGTGCCCGTTCATGGCCTCGTTGCTGATCGTCGACCAGATGCCTGTGATGGGCGACCCGCAGCGCGTGCAGGTCAAGGAGTATCCCGGCGGACACATGTTCTACAGCCGCGGCGACAGCCAGGCGATGTTGCGTCGCGACGTGATGCGGGTGTACGCGGCGCATTGACGCGCGTCGGCATTCTCGCGGCGAGGACGCGCGCGTAGATGTCGTCGCCCTCCGCAGCGTGCGATGATTCGGTCGCGAAGTCCCGCCGGGGAGACGTGCCGGAGCCTGCCATGCCTGTCTGCCGCAGTCGTGCGTTTCGTGTTGCCGCATGGATCGTTGCCAGCCTGTCCGGCACCGGAGTGCACGCGGCGGCGGTGGTTCGCCAAGGTTCGGGGGCGACCCCGGCTGCGTTGCAGGCGATCGTCGACACCTTCCGCGCCGACCTCGGCGGCGCCAACAACGGCGTCGGGGGTACATTCCCGGGCGGTCGGCGCGAGGTGAACTGGGATGGCGTGCCCGATGCGTCGGCTGCACCGAACTTCCTCGCGCCGGAATTCTTCAACACCACGTCACCGCGAGGGATCGTGTTCCATACCCTGCTCGAGGACGCCGGCAGCGCATTCAACGATTTCATGGTCAGCGCGAGCGCAGCGTCCGGTACGCCGGTGCGCTTCGGCGACATCAACCCGGGCTACACCTCGACCTTCATCACGTTCTCGGCGCAACGCCTGTTCATGCCGCGCGGCGCGCATGCGCTGCAGGTGCAGTTCTACCAGCCGGGCACGACCAACCGGGCGGTAGTCAGCGGATTCGGCGTCGTGTTCAGCGACGTTGACGGCAGCAGCGGCGGAAGCCGAACGGAGGTCTCGGCATTCGCGCCTGACGGTAGCCAGCTGGTCGCGGCGAGCGCTCCGGCGCTGAGCGGCGGCCTGTCGTTCGTCGGCATCTCGTTCAATGCTGGCGAGAAGATCGATCACGTAGTCATCCGAGCGGGCACGCACGCACTGTCCGCCTCCAACGACGACGGCGTCGGTGGTGTCGATGTGGTGGCGATGGACGACATGATCTACGGCGAGCCGCATCCCGCGAGCGGTTGCATATTCCAGGACGGGTTCGACTGCCAGATGCCCTGAACGGAGGGAAATTCGCCCCGTGCCGGGCGCCGCTGGACGCCACTTGGCTCCGAGGTCTGCCACACTACGGGCTGGATTTCCCCACTCGAAGACCGTCAATGGCCAATATTGCCTCGCTTCTGAAGACCGAGATCGTCCGCCTCGCCCGCAAGGAAGTGCGCAAGGAAGTACAGGCCCTGCGCAAGGCAAGCAGCACCCACCGGCGTGAAATCGCCGCGCTCAAGCGCGCAAATGCCGCACTCGAGCGGCGCGCAAGGCAGCTCGCCGGGCGCGCGCCGGCCGCCGGCAAGGCGGAACAGGAAGAACCCCAGTCGAAGAACCGGTTCTCGCCGAAGGGCCTGCGTTCGATGCGTTCTCGCCTCGGCCTGTCGGCCGACCAACTGGCCAAGCTGCTCGGGGTCAGCATGCAATCGGTCTACAACTGGGAACGCAAGGTCGCCGTGCCGCGCGCAAGCCAGGTCGCGGCGATCGCGGGCCTGCGCTCGCTCGGCAAGAAGGAAGCGCAGCAGCGACTCGAAGCGCTGTCGACGCCGAAGGTGCGCAAGCCGCGCACGCCGCGCACGCGCAAGGCAAAGTAGGCTGCGCGCTCCCCGACGATGAGCGAGGTACTGCTCGCGCACCCACGTTGCCGCGCGCAGCTTCTCGACCAGGTGGTTGCGGCAACTGCGATGCCGCTTGAAACGGTGCGCTGGATCTCCGATGCGATCCGCTTCACGGGCGCTTATCGCCGCCTCGGGTCCGATACGGGCCACGTCGACGCAGACGAAATGTGTCGCATGCTCGTCGCCGACATCGATGCGCGCAGTGCACAGGACATCCGCATCACGCTGGAACGGCTAGGCATCGCCTCGAGCCGTGACATCGGGAGCGTCGTCTATGCCTTGATCGATGTCGATCTGTGCCGCCAGTCCGATGGCGACACACGCGAAGATTTCGACGGCGTCTTCGAAACCACGGACATCGAAAGCTATCTGCGACGAAGCGGAATAGACCGCTTGCGTGACATGCCGATGCGGCTCAAGTCCGCGTTCGTCGGGATGTGCTACCTCGCCGGTGTCGGTGTGTGGGTCGGGTGCATCTTGGTGCGTGGCGGTTCCGCGCCGGCCGGCCTTGGCGGCGCCCTCGTCGGCGTCGGCTGGGTCGTTTCCCGGCTGCCGTATCCCAAGCCCATGCGGTTCGGTTGGCCCTGGTCGACACTGGTGCGGCGCGAGCCCCGCGGAAACGATCCCGATACCGGTTGACGGGTCGCACTGGCCGTGTGTTCGCGGCCGCGGCCCGTGGACGCGCTGCGCACGCGTGACTGCGAATGGGCGGGCGTCGGGCAGCGAGCGCGCGCACGCCCGCGACGCTGGCGTATTGGTGCGCGCCCGGTGGCGTCATTCGATGCGCGTGAATTCCATGGTCCAGTTCGTCTGCCAGGTCGCGCCGCCGTCGCTCGACGTGGCCTGCTCCCAGTGCGCGCTCGACGGCGTCGCGTGCGTCCAGGTGTAGCGCACGCGCATCGCCTTTCCGCCCTGTTCGTAGTCGGAATAGAAACGGCCGACGCCGTTCTCGAAACGTCCTTTCACCGGCGGGTCGAGGACGCCGTGCGGATTGCGCCCATCGATCCACCAGATCGCCCATTGTGCGGTCTTGGCATCGTAGGCTCGCACGGCCGAGGCGCGATAGCTGCCGCTGGCGGGATTGAGCACGTTGTCTTCGAGGTTTCCGGCGCCACCCATGATCGAGCGGGTCGTGCTCGTCCCGTCGAACTCGACCCACGCGTGCGCGCCTGGCTTGAGCGTGCGATGGCGTACGCGCCAGTCGCCGAACATGAAATCGAAATCGTGGACACCCGTCGCTTCGGCGTCGCCCCGCGCGGACGCGACCGGCGTCGAGGCATCGGCGGGCAGCGCGATCGGAACATTTACGAGCAGCGCGGCGAGCGCGCCATGCAAGCGGTTCATGCCGGACTCCGGGCGATTCGACCGACGTGAGCCTGCGACGCTTCGCCGGTTCGAAGAAGAGCCACTTGTGATCGTGGCGCGCGTGCCACCCTGCCGCTACGCACCCGTCGCCGTCGCGCTTTCGCGCAGCAGGCGCTCGATCGCGAACACGTGCGGATCATCCGCATCGAGCGCACGCAATGCCTCGGCGAGATGCAGCACGTAGTCGCGGTTCGCGCCGCTGGGTCCATGTGCGTGCGCGACCTGGCGCGCGACAGCCGCGTCCGAAGCAGGCCCGAGCCACGCCGCATTGTGCTCGTCGGCGAGATAGAGAAGTCCTTCGACTTCGGTGCCGTCGTCGAACGCGAGTGGCACGACGTGGCGCAGGTAGCCGTTCTTCTCGCGCTGGTCGAGCGCATCGAACACCGCCGGCGTGATGAGGTACGCGACACCGATGCAGGTTGCGTCCGGATCGGGCACGAGCGTCAGCACGCGTCCCGGTGATTCGCGCGTGCCGCGATGGTCGTGCGAACCCTGCCAGAACCGCCGCGACCAGCCGTGCAGGCGCGCGATGCGGCGCTCAATGAACTCGAAGTCGGCTTTCCATATCAGCGATCCGTAGCCGAACAGCCAGACCTGCGAGCGGCCTTCGAAGCGATGGCGCCGGCGATTGAGGGCAGTGGTATCGAAGGACATGCGCGAGGTCGGACGGCGTACAGCCTTCATGATACGGCGGCGCCAATTGTCGGCTGCGTCACATGAACCGGCCAACGCGCAGCGGGAGTGTGACCCGCTTCGCGTTCCACATATGCGCGGCGTTCAGCGCGTCGCCGTCAGTCTGTCCGCGACTCGCCGATGAAGCGACGAGTCGATTTCCCTTTTATGGAGCAGCGCCCATGAGCGTGAACACGAACTTGCGCAAGGCCGCCCTCGCGATCGATGCGCTGCGGCGCTCGCAGGATGCGTCGGCGAACCTCAAGCCGCTGGCGATGCCGATGAGCGATGACGAACTGCGCCAGCGCGCAGAGCTCATCGAGAAAGTGATTCGCACGCGCGACAAGCTCAAGTTGCTGCGCGACCGCTCGGAGGACCTGCGCGCGGCGCTCAACCGCTTCAAGGTCCGGCGCGACAGGCAGCGCGCCTAGAGCGTCAGTCTGCCGGAGCGGAGACTGTTCCGCTCCGGCGTTCCGACGAGCCGTCGGTGGCGTGTGCGGGCGCGAGCGCGAACAGCGTGAATGCAATCGCGGCGAACAGGCAATAGAGCATTGCAAAGCGGCGCATGGGGACATCCTCGACGAGCCTGTCCCTGCATACGCAGGGTAGGCCGCCCGGGGATCATGCTGCCGGCTTGCGTCAGATCGGATGGCAGAGCAGTGCAAAGGGCTGCTCGAATCCGCTGGCGAAAACCGCGTCACCCGTGCCCGATTCGAACGCGCCGATGTCCGTGGCGTTGCCCTTCGTCCGCAGGAAGCGCGCGGTGAACGCACCGCCCGGCAAGTAGCTGCCGGCGCGCTGGTCGCACACAGCAAGGTTCGGGTTGCTGCCGGCATCGATCGCCGGGCTGCCGGCCAGCAGGCGCATCGTCTGCGTCTGCCCGCCGTTGTCGGCGAGCGCGCCGAGCATCGGGTTGCCGGACAGCGTGCCGGGTGGAAGCGCGACCGCCGAAGCGCCGACCAGGTTCGCGCTGCCGCTGATCCCACTGGCGCCGCTGATGTCGTGCGCCACGCCGCCCTGGATATTGGTCGCGACGATCGTGCTGACCAGTTGCAGTGTGTTCGCGCCATTGATGACGATGCCGGCGGCATGGTCCGCACGGTCGCCGATGTTGCCGGCGATCGTGCTGCTGAATACGTTGAGCGGACCCGCGGCTTCGATGCCGGCGGCGAAACCGGTCGCGTGGTTCTGCGCGATCGTGCTGTTGGCGATCTTCAGGTCGCCCGGGCCGACATTGCCTCCGAACAAGGCAAGTCCGGCGCCATACGACGCCGTGTTGCCGCTGACGACGGACGAATACACGGTCGTGTAGCCGAGCACGCTCGCACCGCCGCCGTAACCGAAGCCCGTCGCCGTGTTGCCGGAGATCGTGCTGTACACCGCATACAGGCCGTAACGGGTGAACAGGCCGCCGCCATACGCATAGCCGCCGGCGTTCGCGAGCGCGCTGTTGCCGCTGATGGTGCTGAAGTGCAGCTCGATCGCATCGTTCGAGGCGATGCCGCCGCCGAGTGCATTGCCGCTGCCGACCGACGCGGCGACGCAGCCACTGACGCTGACCGCCATCGTCTTCACGTGGCCGGCCGAATACACGCAGCCACCGCCCTTGGCATCGGTGGTGCGACCGTTGCGCAGCGCGAGGCCGCGCAGCTCAAGTGACCCGCCGGATGCGTGGTCGATGATGCGACTGTTGTGGTTGCCGTCGATGGTCACCGCCGGTACCGGTCGGCCGGCGACGAAGTGCGGCGTTGCGAGCAGCTTGAGCGAATCGACGTTCGGGTCGGTCAACGCGCCCGTCGTCAAGGTGATCGTGCTGCAGGTCAACTGGTCGAAGTCGATGGTCGAGTTGTTGGTCACGATTGCCATCGCCGCGCGCAGGCTGCCGGGCCCGCTGTCGTTGCAGTTGGTGATCGCGATGTTGCCGCCATCCGGCGCCGCAGCGGCATCGAGCACGGCGAGACCGCCAAACGCGAGGACGAGGGCACGCGCGAGCGCGCGCAATGCGATGGGATGGGTCGAAGTCGGCATGGCGTTCTCCGGCAGGGGCATGGATGAACAACGCCGGGTCGAGGGCGTTTTGGACATCGCACGGCATCGGCGGTGCATGTCCCAATCGGCGGCCTCGCGGCGTTCTACGCGGTCGCCCCCCTGCCGAGTCGTGACCATGCTGCGTCGAAGCTATGCGTTGATGTGCTACATCCTGTTCCTCGCGTCATTCCTCTACGCGATCGGATTTGTCGGCAACCTGCTCGTGCCGAAGACGATCGATGCACCGGTCACGCGGACCGGCTGGCCGGCGTTCCTCGTCGATGCGCTGGTGCTGGGTGCTTTCGCCGTGCAGCACAGCGTGATGGCACGACCGGCGTTCAAGCGCTGGTGGACGCGCTTCGTCGCTCCGCCAATCGAGCGCAGCACGTACGTGCTGCTGTCGAGCGTGCTGCTGGGCCTGGTCTTCGTCGCGTGGCGGCCGCTGCCGGTGCTGGTCTGGGATGTGCGCAGCACGCCACTTGCACCGATGCTGCTCGCGCTGCAGGCGCTCGGCTGGCTGGTCGTGCTGCTGTCGACCTTCATGATCAGCCATTTCGAACTCTTCGGCCTGACCCAGGCCTGGCGTAGCGCTCGCGCGCAGTCATCGCAAACGGAAGCGCCGTTCATCGAGCGCTTCTTCTATCGATTCGTGCGCCATCCGATCATGCTCGGCTTCCTGGTCGCGTTCTGGGCGACCCCGGCAATGTCGCAGGGCCATCTGCTTTTCGCGCTGCTGACGAGTGGCTATGTGCTGGTGGGGGTACACCTCGAAGAGACGGACCTGCGCGCGAAGATAGGCCGCGACTACGATGACTACCGCGCGCGCGTGCCGATGCTCGTGCCGTTCAGGAGGCCTCGCGGGTAGGCATGTCGGCAGGACGCCGGACGCCCGGCGCCTGCGATGGGGGCCGTCGGCATCCGCAGGTTCAGTCGACTTCGCTTCCCTCGAACGGGATGCGGGTGTCCGCGACCGCGAGCAAGGGACCGAGTTCGTACACGTTCGTGTAGCCGTAGGCCCTCAGCGCGGTGTAGGTCGACAGGTTCAGCGAGGCCGCGGCGGCCTTCGGCGCGAACGCAACCGGGCTGTCGCGGAAGTTGTTGTTGCAGTAGATCAGGATCGAAGCGTCCTTGTCCGGCGCGATCGCGGCGAGCGCCTGCGCGGTGAACTCGGTGAATGGCAGGTTCACCGCGCCGCGGATATGGCGCAGGCGATAGCGCGATTCGGTGCGCGCATCCAGCACGAGCACGCCGGCTTGGCGCATTCGCGCCAGGAACTGCGCCTCGGTCAGGCGATGCGACTCGCGTTCATCTTTCGACTCATGCACGATCCGCTCGAACGCCGTGTAGTCGATCTCCGGGTTCGGGATCGGCTCGCGGGCACTCGCGGCGGCGGCCGCTGCAATGCCAAATGCGATCGCAAGCTTCTTCATGCGGTCCTCCGCGGTGGCTGGCGCCATTTTGGTGTGCCACCCGCGGCCGAAGTTCCACCGCGGCGTCAGCCTGCCTTGCGGTACAGGCCGTCGAACACCGTCTTCCACGCCTTGCCGCCGTCTTCGCTCGCTTCCCACAACTGGCGCACGCTGGAGTCGGCGTTCGGCGTCCAGGTGATGCGGTCAACGTGGGTCGGCGATGGCGACGATTGCAGCACCATCGATCCGTTCACGGGACCGCCCTGCAGGCGCGCAACATTGCCCTGTGCATCCACCCAGAACTGGTGCCACGACTTCGTCTTCGCGTCCCACGCGTTGTAGCTGACACCGGTGAAGCCGCTGCGCCCTTCCCAGTGCTCGGAGATCGAGCAGCCGGACAGGATCGATTCGATGCGGCTGTGGCCGACGGTCTTGCCGGTCGGATCGGTCACGTTCCATACGCCGATCCAGAAGTCGAAGGCGTGCGAGGCAGCACTGGTGCAGCCGGGTGGCGGCACCGATGGCGTGTCGGCGGCATGCACCCCGGTGGCGGCGAGCACGGCCAGGCCGAGGGCCCTGGGCGAGATCATCGGAAATCTCCGTGGCGTGAGTCGACTCGATTGTCGCCGAAGGTGTGGCGCGGATTGACGCGCGGGCGCTCCGGTTGGCGCGCCGCGCGAACATCCCGGCGTACCCGTGCTTGGTAGATGCGGATGCCTGGCCCCCGGTGGAATGTCCGCTGAACGGATCGGCGCAGGCACAACTTCATTCAGCGGCGCGTGAGCGTCCTGCCGCGAATATCCGCCCGTGCCACAGCGGAGTTGGATCATGTCATTGCTTCTGCTTTCGCCGGTGTTCCGTCTGGTCCGGCCGCGCCCGCTGCCGTTCGTCCCCCTGCGTGCGTTGCCGCCGCCGTTTGAAAACCGCGCGCCGCCATCATCGTCGGTCCGCGCTGCGGCAGCTCGAGACCGTTCGCGAAAATGACATCGGCGAGGCCGGTCTGCATCCCATGCAGCCGATGCCCGGCGGATTGCCGACCGCACACGCGCAGCGCACGCTGCGCTGATCGAACATCAGGGCCGATGGCATCGTTGCCTGCATGGAGCGCGGCACAGTCGATGCCGTGCGCACGTCGGCATGGCGCCGCCATCGTCTACCCGGTGTCTGGCGTCCGCGAGGCGCGTGTCGGCCGGTGGTCCGTCCGGCCGCGCTGCACCGGGTGCGGCTCAGGCTCCGGCGAGTTCGCGCGTGAGCCGGGCCGCGCCGGTCTCGCGGCAACCGCTCGCGTTCTGGCCGGCCCACAACGGCGAGAAATCGCCGCTGCCGGCGCGTTCGGCCTGCGCACGCAGGGGCGCGATCGCGGATGCCGCGAGCGGGAACGGTGGCGCGAGCGGATTGAGCGGGCCGAGTTCGCGCATCAGCCGATTGACGATGCCGCGCGCGACGCCGCCGCTGAACAAATTGGTCAGCGCGGTGTGGCGCGCACGCTCGTCGGCAAGCGCCGCGCGATGCACGGAATGCGTGGTCGCCTCCGGACACAACAGGTAGGCGGTGCCGACCTGCACTGCGCTCGCGCCGAGTGCCAAAGCGGCAGCGACGCCGCGCGCATCGGCGATGCCGCCGGCCGCGATCACGGGCACGTTCAGCGCGCGCACCAGCTGCGGCAGCAGCGCGAACGTGCCGGCCTGCAAGGTGAGATCGCTCGACAGGAAATGACCGCGATGGCCGCCGGCTTCGAGGCCCTGTGCGATCACCGCATCGACGCCGCGGGCCTCTAGCCACAGCGCTTCGGCCAGCGTGGTCGCCGAGGCGATGACCTTACTGCCCCAGCTGCGCACCCGCGCGACGAGCTCCGGCGTCGGCAGGCCGAAGTGGAAGCTGACCACGGCGGGCCGGTACGCTTCGACCAGATTCGCGGTGATCGCGTTGAACGGCACGCGCGAGGGGGCGGTCGGTGCGTCGTGCGCAGCGAGGCCGTATTCCTCGTAGTACGGTCGCAGCGCGTCACGCCATGCGCGTTCGCGTGCTTCGTCTGCCGGCGGCGGCACGTGGCAGAAGAAGTTCAGGTTGAACGGCTGGCCGCCGGCGCGCAGTGCGTCGAGTTCGCGCCGCAGTCCATCCGGCGCAAGCATCGCGCAGGGCAGCGAGCCGAGCCCGCCGGCAACACCGACCGCGAGGGCAAGCCCGCTTGCCTGCACGCCGGCCATCGGCGCCTGGATCAACGGCAGTTTCGTGCCGAGCAGTTCGTGCACGGCGGCTCCGCGCCCGTTCGGAAAGCGCAGGTTAGCGCGGCCAGCCCTTTAAACCCATTGCCCCGCTTGGGCATCTGGATCAAGGTGTAACCACCTGGAGCCGCCCGCATGCGTCGTTTCGCCCTTCTCCTGTTCGCCCTCGCGCCGGCGTTCGCCAGCGCCGATACCGATTGCAAGTTCATCGCGCATCGCGACTTCGACGTCGATGCGGCCGGCCTCAAGTCCATCGCGTTCCGGCTCGGATCGAGCGACCTCGTGGTCGAGGGCGTGCCAGGCCTTGCCAGGGTCGAAGTGCGCGGCCGCGCCTGTGCGTCCGAGGAAGCGTGGCTCGCCGATCTCAAGGTCGACCAGCAGCGCAGCGGCGATCGCCTGACCCTGACCCCGCAGCAGGGCCGCGGGACGAACTGGAGCTGGTTCGAATCGAGCTATGCCTCGATCGACCTCGAGGTACGCGTGCCGGCGTCGATGGCGGTCGACATCAAGGCCTCGTCCGGCGACTCCAGGGTGCGCGACGTCGCGTCGCTCGCCTACGATGGCAGTTCCGGCGACCTGATCGCCGACAAGATCGCCGGCCTGCTCTCGCTCGAACTCAGCTCCGGCGACGTGCAGGCGCGCGATGTCGGCAGCGCCGACGTGCGCAGCGTCTCGTCCGGCGACCTCACGCTGCGCGACGTGCACGGCGACGTGCAGGTGGGCCGCGTCGGCTCGGGCGACCTGCGCCTGGACAACGTCGGCGGCGGCGTGACGATCGGCAATGTCGGTTCCGGCGACGTCACGATCGGGCACGTCGAACGCAGCGTCAGCGTCGACTCGCTAGGCTCCGGCGACCTCGACGTGGCGGATGTCGGGGGCGACTTCACCCTGCGCCGCAAGGGCTCCGGCGACGTCCATGACCACGGGGTGCGTGGCAAGGTCGATGTGCCGCGCGACGACGACTGAGGCAGCCTGGCGGGCGTACAATCATGCAATGACCTCGTTCGAACGCTCATCCTCTCCGCAAAGGCGAGGCATGGGGCGAACGCATCACGCGATCCACGCCATCCCGCCCGCGCGAGCGAGTGCCGTGGATCGCGACTTTGGCGCTCTGCTCGCGGCGATCCGCGCCTGTCGTGCCTGCGCGGCGCAGTTGCCGCTCGGGCCTCGGCCGATCGTGCAGGCGTCCCCGACGGCTCGCCTGCTCATCGTCGGCCAGGCCCCGGGCGCGAAAGTGCACGCGAGCGGCGTGCCGTGGGATGACGCGAGCGGAGCTCGCCTGCGCGACTGGCTCGACATCGAGGTCGCTTCGTTCCATGACGCATCGCGCATTGCGATCGTGCCGATGGGCTACTGCTATCCGGGCCGCGGCGCCGGCGGCGACCTGCCGCCGCGCCGCGAATGCGCGCAGCTGTGGCTGGACCGCCTGCTCGCGGGCATGCCGCGCATCGAACTCACGTTGCTGATCGGCACGCATGCGCAGCGCCACTTCCTCGGCACGCGTGCCAGGGCGAACCTGACCGACACCGTGGCCGCATTCGCCGACTACGCGCCTCGCTGCATTCCGCTGCCCCATCCGTCGCCGCGCAACACGGCGTGGTTCCAACGTCATCCGTGGTTCGCGAACGACATGTTGCCGCACCTGCGCGAACGCGTGCATGCGGTGCTGGCAGGAACGCGCGCATGACTGCGCCGAAGAAGAAGGCCGCGCAGCCATCGATCGCGATCCAGCGCGCGTACGACGACCCGACACCGCACGACGGTTACCGCGTGCTGGTCGACCGCTTCTGGCCGCGCGGCCGCAGCAAGGCCGTGCTGGCGCTGGACGAATGGGCGCGCGATCTTGCGCCCGATCCCGCGCTGATCCACTGGTTCGGTCACGATCCGGCGCGCTGGGAGGAATTCCGCACGCGCTACCGCGGCGAACTCGACGCCGCCGCGCAGCGTGCGCGTCTGCGAGCCCTGCTCGCGGCAGCCGGCAAGCGCCGCATCACCCTCGTCTACGGCGCACACGGCGAGACCGAGAACCAGGCGGTCGTGCTGCGCGAGGCACTGCAGGCGATCGCATCCCGCGCCTGAGAGGGTCCTCCGCCAGTGTTGATCGCACGTATACCGTGCGGCAGCCTCGCGCACTTCACAGGATCGAGGGCTCGAGCCCCGCGTGGCTCCAAGGGATTCTCGCAATCGTGTCCCTTCGCAGCATCCCCGTTTGCGTTTAATGTCGCCGTTCCGAACCGCCGAGGAACGCTCGATGACGATCTCGCGCCCGATGCTGCTGTCCCTGTGTGCATGCGCCGTGTTCGCCAGCGGCCTCGCCGGCGCGGTGACGCCACCACTCGCACCCGACATCCCGAAGAAATTCGTGGTGCCGCAGGCGGACGCGGACTACGTTCGGCGCGAGGAGATGATCCCGATGCGCGACGGCGTGAAGCTGTACACGGTGATCCTCATGCCCAAGGGCGCGCAACACCTGCCGATCATCCTCACGCGCACGCCGTACAACGCGGCGAAACGCGCCGAGCGCAGTGTCAGCCCGCACATCACGGGCGCGCTGCCGATCGGCGACGAGGTATTCGCGGGCAGCGGCGAGTACATCCGCGTGTTCCAGGACGTGCGCGGCAAGCACAAGTCAGAGGGCGACTACGTCATGACGCGCCCGCTGCGCGGACCGCTCAACGACAGCAAGGTCGATCATTCGACCGACGCGTACGACACGATCGACTGGCTCGTCAAACACATCAAGGAGAGCAACGGCAAGGTCGGCATGATCGGTTCCTCGTACGAGGGTTTCACCGTGCTGATGGCACTGGTGAATCCGCATCCGGCGCTCAAGGTCGCCGTGCCGATGAGTCCGATGGTCGATGGCTGGAAAGGCGACGACTGGTTCCACAACGGCGCATTCCGCCAGACGAACTTCGACTACATCTACGGCCAGACCGCGGCGAAGGACGACAGCATGGCGGTACCGCGCGGCGCGTTCGACGACTATGCGAATTTCCTGAAGTACGGCTCCGCCGGTGACTACGCCCGGCACTTCGGCTTCGAACAGCTCGGCTTCTGGAACAAGATTGCGGAGCACCCGGCGTACGACGCCTACTGGCAGCAGCAGGCACTCGACCCGGTCATTGCCGCGCAACCGCTGGCGGTGCCGCGCATGATCGTCGCGAGCCTGTGGGACCAGGAAGACATGTACGGCGCGATCGCGACCTACGAGGCGACCGAACCGAAGGACGGCGCGAACGACCGTAATTTCCTCGTGCTCGGACCGTGGCGCCACAGCGGCGTCAACTACGACGGCAGCATGCTTGGTGCGTTGAAGTTCAATGGCGATACCGCGCTGCAGTTCCGCCGCGACGTGATGAAACCGTTCCTCGACACCTACCTCAAGGACGGCGCAGCGAAGGCGGACACGCCGCCGGTATTCGTCTACGAGACCGGCACGAACCGCTGGCTGCGCGAGACGCATTGGCCGCTCGCGTGTGCACGGGGCTGTGCCGCGACGTCGAAGCCGTTGTACCTGCATGCCGGCGGGCGCGTCGATTTCAGCCTGCCCGCGGCGGGCGGCGCGTTCGACGAATACGTGTCCGACCCGGCCAAGCCGGTGCCGTACCAGCCGCGTCCGGTGCACTTCGAGGACAGCGACGCCTGGCGGCGCTGGCTGGTGGTCGACCAGCGCTTCGTCGATGGTCGCCCGGACGTGTTGACGTACACCTCGGACGTGCTGACCGCGCCGTTGAAGATCGCCGGTGCCCCGGTGGTGAACCTGTTCGCCTCGACCAGCGGCAGCGACAGCGACTGGGTCGTCAAGCTCATCGACGTCTACCCCGACGAGGTGCCTGCGCAGGCCGACCTCGGCGGCTATCAACTCGGTGTCGCGATGGACATCTTCCGCGGGCGATACCGCGACAGCCTGGAACACCCGGCGGCGATTCCTGCCGACACCGTGCAGAAATACCGCTTCGAATTGCCCAATGCGAACCACGTCTTCCTGCCCGGCCACCGCATCATGGTGCAGGTGCAGTCGAGCTGGTTCCCGCTGTACGACCGCAACCCGCAGACCTTCGTCGACAACATCTTCTTCGCGAAACCGGGGGACTACCGCAAGGCGACGCAACGCGTGCATGTCGCGGGCGAGCAGGCGAGCTTCATCGACTTGCCGGTCGTCCGCACGGAGTGATCCGACCTCTCGCAGGATTCATGCTCCATTCGAACGACACGGCATTGGAAGGCACTCATGGACGCGTTCAGTTATCTCTCGGTCCTGCTCTCGATCATCGTCGGCCTTGCGATCACTCAGGTCCTCAAGGGTTTTCGCGGGCTCATGCTCGCGCGCGGACGCACCCGGTCGTACTGGCCGGCGGTGACCTGGGCGGTCCTCGTGCTGGTAATCGCCGTGCAGACGTGGTGGTCGATGTTCGGCCTGCGCGAGCACAGCGACTGGACGTTCTTCGCGTTCTCCATCGTGGTCACGCAAACGATCGCCATTTACCTTCTGGCTGCGCTCGTGCTGCCGGATTTCGCGCCTGGAGAGGTTGTCGACCTGCGCGCGCATTTCATCGGCAACCACCGCTGGTTCTCTTCGATGCTGTTGCTGCTGATCGGGATCAGCCTGGTAAAAAGCGTCGTCGTCGGCGGCAACTTGCCGGAGTGGCGCGATCTTGCCTACCACGGGGTGTTCATCGCACTGGGTGTCACCGGTGTAGCAACCACCCGACCACGCGTGCATGAAGCACTGGCGGTGATCGCCGCGTTCGTAATCGGCAGCTACATCGTGCTGCTGTTCACGTACCTGACCTGAAGCGGGCGCGCGCGCCGCGACCGCGGCGCCGCGTACGGCCGCGGCCGGTTGACCATCGCGACGAGCGCATAGCTGACGATCAGCAGCAGGAACCACGAGCCGAGCTTGCCCAGGCGCACGAGCGACCAGCCGTGCGCCTGGTGCGGGTAGGTCCAGGTGTGGGTGAGCGTGCCGAGGTTCTCGGCGATCCAGATGAACGAAGCGACCAGCAGGAATCCCAGCAGCAGGGGCATGCGCCGGTGCGCGCGCCAGATGCGGTAGTGGACATGCGTGCGTGCGAACAGCAGCGCCGTCGCGGCGAACAGCACGATGCGCAGGTCGAGCCAGCGATGGTGCGTGTAGAAGTTCGCGTAGATCGCGAAGGCGAGCAGCGCGACCGCCCACGGTTTGGGATGGTGCGTGAAGCGGAAGTCGAACAGGCGCCAGCAGCGCGCGATGTAGCTGCCGATCGCCGCGTACATGAAGCCCGAGAACAGCGGCACGCCGCCGATGCGGAATAGTGCGGCCTCGGGATAGCTCCACGAACCGACGCCGGTCTTGAACACTTCCATCGCGGTGCCGATCACGTGGTAGACGAGGATCACCTTCGCCTCGTCCGGCGTCTCCATGCGCGTCGCAAGCAGCAGCGCCTGCAGCACGAGCGCGGCGAGGAACAGCGCGTCGTAGCGCGCGAGCGGCGCGTCGGCCGGATACCACAGGTGGCTGGCGACGATCAGCGCGACCATTGCGCCGCCGAACTGGCAGGCCCAGGCCTGCTTGCAGCCGAAGCGCACGAATTCGTAGGCGAATGTGCGCGCGCGCGTGCGCGCGATGCGCTCGGCGAAACGCGCCTCGGCGGCGGCGAAATGCGCGATCAACGGCCAGGCGCGATCGGCCGGTGTCGTGCCGGCATCCTGCGGTGCGGTGTCATCGGTGCGTGGTGCGTGCATGTGCGACCTCCCTCGAGCGCCAGAGTGGCCGCGCCGAGCGTCGGCGGCGTGGCGAGGATGTGGCGCGGCGATGGCGTTCGTTGCAGGCGCCCACGTGTGGACCCGCACCTCGCGACGGACGATGCGGCGACGGCTTCGAGCGCCGCGCTTACCGCCGGGAAGGCGACGGAGTAGGCTGGAACCCTGGTGGCGGAGAAGCGGAATGGCGACGCAGTCGACGAAACTCGCAGTGCTCATCGATGCGGACAACGCGCAGCCGGCCGTGGTCGAAGGCCTGCTCGCCGAGATCGCGAAGTACGGCACCGCGACGGTAAAGCGCATATACGGCGACTGGACCGGGCCGCAGCTCAAGGGCTGGAAGGAAGCGCTGCTGACCCACGCGATCCAGCCGATCCAGCAGTTCCGCTACACCACCGGCAAGAACGCGACCGACTCGGCGTTGATCATCGACGCGATGGACCTGCTCTACTCGGGCAAGCTGGACGGCTTCTGCATCGTCTCCAGCGACAGCGACTTCACGCGCCTCGCCGCGCGCGTGCGCGAGGCCGGCCTGCTCGTGTACGGCTTCGGCGAGAAGAAGACGCCGACACCGTTCGTGTCCGCCTGCGACAAGTTCATCTACACGGAAATCCTCGTCGCGAAAGACGACGAAGAGGACGAGACGGTTGCGCCGCGCAGTGCCGCGCAACTGAAGCAGGACACGCGCCTGGTCGCGCTGCTGCGCAATGCCGTCGATGCGTCATCGGACGATTCCGGCTGGGCGAACCTCGCGCCGGTCGGCAGCACGATCGCCAAGCAGGCGCCGGAGTTCGATCCGCGCAACTACGGTTACAAGAAGCTCAGTGAGCTGATCGCGGCGAGCGACCTGTTCGAGGTCGAGAAACGCAAGAGCGGCGAGAGTGGAGCGACGTCGACCTATGTCCGCAACCGGCGCGGCGTGGCACGCAAGCGAACGACCTGAGGCGGGTCGCTACTCGGTCGCGGCGAAGTGCAGGCCGCGCAGGTCCGGTTCGGCATTCGCACTGGCGAGGCGCAGGCGCTCGATCTTCTCGCCGCTTGACGGTTGCAGCATCGGCAGCAGCGAGCGCACGCGCTCGAACAGTCCGGCCTTGCGTACCGCCGTATTCGCCGCGCGCTGGCGCTGCACCGACAACGGCAGCGTGTGGGCATGCGCGACGGCCTGCGGCTGCGGCAGCGGCAGCGCGTAGTTGCCCGAATGCATGCGCAGCGCCCATTCCTCGACTTCACGCTGGGCCGAGCCGAGCGAATCGTGCAGCTCGAGCTCGCGCGCCGGCATCGGACGTTCCCACCAGGTCAGCGCGTACTTGCCCGACCAGGGGCCGGAAATGCCGGCGACCGCCTTGCCGTCGATGTAGGCGACGGAGACGAGGCCATCGTAACGGCTGCGCCACTGCAGCGAGCTCGTCGACGGCGACGTCGCTACTGGAAAGTCGCCGCCAAGCGGCTCGAAGGAATCCACAATCGCAAGCATGTCGTGCTGTCGTCGTCAGTGTCGGGTAGGACACAAGCAAGCGACATGCCAGTTCTATCGCCAAACTCGTTGATCCGGCGGGAGTTGCCGGTTTTGTGACGGCAGTCTCATTCTGGCTCGCCGCCCCGTTCAGCGTCCCTTGTGACGGGGTTCGCAAAACGGCCCGTTCCGGTCGCGGTCCGAGCCGCTTCGGGTAAATCCTTCCTGCTGGCGCTGGAGCGGTCGGCAGGGAATGCCAATCCTTGGCACTTTCGGCCCGACGCACGCCGACCCGGCCAGGCAGTCCGCCAGACCCCCGAAAGGAAGCGTCCGGCGATCCGGTCGGAAGGTAGTCCCCGCCGGAGATCGACGATGCGTGCAGTCCTGCTGCTTTTCCTGCTCCTCCTGTCCGCTTCCGTCGACGCGCAGGAGCGCGCGATCGCCTGGCAGGGCCATGGCGCCGATGGCCAGTCGATCCGTTTCGATCCGGCCCACCTGCAGCGCCCCGCCGTGCTGCTGTTCTGGGCGACCTGGTGCCCGTACTGCAAGGCGCTGATGCCGTATCTGCAAAAGGTATACAACGTCGCCGGCAAGCAGCATCTCGATGTCTATGCGATCGACATCAAGGACGACGGCGACCCGGTTGCCGAACTGCGCGAGCGCGGGCAGACGTTCACGCTCGTGCGCGACGGCGATGCGATCGCCGACCTCTACGGCATCAAGGGCACGCCTGGCCTGCTGCTCGTCGATCGCAGCGGTGCGATCACCTATCGCCGGGTCGGTGGCGATGCGCCGGAAAAGGTCGAGGCGGCGTTGCGCAAGCAGCTCGGCTTGCCCGCCCTGTAGCAGCAAAAGTCTTGTGTGGGAGCGGCAGAAGCCGCGATGCTTGCCGGCCCTCAGCCCTCAACCGCACGGGGCTCGACCTTGATCGCGGTCTTCACCGAGTTCGCGATGAAACAGCGTTCGTGCGCGGCGTCGTGCAAGCCGGCGACGATGGCCGCCTCGGGCATCGCGCCTGCGAACGCTATGCGCGGACGCAGCACGACCTCGGTGATCGCCTGTCGCCCCGGGGCGATGCGCGCCATCGTGCCGATCGCCTCGTCGACGTAGGACTCGACCACCAGCCCGCGCTCGGCCGCGAGCGAAAGGAACCACAGCATGTGGCAGCTCGCGATCGCGGCGACGAACGCTTCCTCGGGGTCGACCGCGGACGCGTCCGACCACGGCGCGGGCACCACCTGCGGCGAGGGCGACGCGGCAACGATGGCGCCGCCATCGAAGCGCCATTCGTGCCGGCGCGAATAGCGCCCGTCGGCGAAACCCGCGTCGCCGCGCTGCCATGCGATCGTTGCACCGTGCGTGCTCATGCGGACTCCGTCGGGACATGGGCAGGATAGCGCCGCGCGGGCAGGCAGGCGCGGGCCACTTCGCGGGCGGTCGCACGGTGCCATGCGGTTCGCGCGCTGCGGCGGGCTCCCAAACCATTGCCGTGGCGCGCGCGGCTTCGGCGATAATGCGCGTTCTTCCAGACCCGGGAACTTCCGATGTCCGTCGTGCGCATGAACGATCTCGACCTTGCCGGCAGGCGCGTGCTGATCCGCGAGGATCTCAACGTGCCGATCGAGGATGGCCGCATCACGTCCGAGACGCGCATCCTCGCCGCCTTGCCGACCCTCAAACTGGCGCTCGCCAAGGGTGCGGCGGTGATGGTCATGTCGCACCTCGGCCGCCCGAAGGAAGGCGCGTGGAGTGCCGAGGATTCACTCGCGCCGGTAGCGAAGCGTATCGGTGAACTGCTCGGTCGCGAGGTGCCGCTCGTGCGCGACTGGCTCGATGGTGTCGACGTGAAGCCCGGCCAGCTCGTGCTGCTCGAAAACTGCCGCATGAATGTCGGCGAGGGCAAGGACGACGAGGCGCTGTCGAAGAAGTATGCCGCGCTGTGCGATGTCTACGTGATGGACGCGTTCGGCACCTCGCATCGCGCACAGGCGTCGACGCATGGTGCGATCCGCTTCGCCAGGGTCGCCGCGGGCGGACCGTTGCTGATGGCCGAACTCGACGCGCTCGCGAAGGCGCTCGAACATCCGGCGCGGCCGCTGCTCGCGATCGTCGCGGGCTCGAAGGTGTCGACCAAGCTCGCCCTGCTCGAAACACTGGTCGGCAAGGTCGACCAGCTCATCGTCGGCGGCGGAATCGCGAACACGTTCATCGCCGCCGCTGGCCACAAGGTCGGCAAGTCGCTGGTCGAGATGGACCTGGTCGACACCGCCAGGCGCATCATCGCCGCGGCGAAGGCGCGCGGCGCCGACGTGCCGGTGCCGACCGATGTGGTCGTCGCGCCCGACTTCAAGGCTGATGCGCCGGCGACGGTGAAGAAGGTCGAGGACGTCGGTGACGGCGACCTGATCCTCGACATCGGGCCGGACACCGCGCAGCGTTATGCCGAACTGATCGCGAAGGCAGGCACCGTGGTCTGGAACGGCCCGGTCGGCGTGTTCGAGTTCGATGCGTTCGGCAAGGGCACCGAGACGCTCGCGCGCGCGATCGCCGCATCGGACGCATTTTCGATCGCCGGCGGCGGCGACACGCTCGCGGCGATCGAGAAATACGGCGTCGCCGACAAGGTGTCCTATATCTCGACCGGCGGCGGCGCCTTCCTCGAATTCCTCGAAGGCAAGGAACTGCCTGCGGTCGTCGCGCTCGATGCGCGCGGCTGACGGGATGTGCGCGCGGTCGCAGGCGGCGCGCGCGCTCCTTGCTAAGGTGTGCATCTCGACAACTAGGCTGGACGCTGCCATGAAATCCCGTTTTTGCGCATTGCCGCTGTTGCTCGCGGGCGCCGGCCTGCATGCGCAGGCGATCGAGCAGGGCACGCTGGAACTGCTCTGGGGCGACCCGTCGCCGGGTTCGTCGCAAGCGGCGCAGTTCGAGGCGTCTCTCGTCGACGCAAGTGGCATGCGACGCCCCCTCGACACCGACAGCGCCTTGCGCGCCGCCGGCAACCTGTTCGACCTGGCCGGTCGCAAGGTCGCGCTCAGCCTGCAGCCGGGTCCGTGGATCGGCGGGCGCCTCGCGCCGGAGGCGATGGTCGACGCGACGCCGACGGCCGATGCACCGCAGACTCCGCGCGTCGCAGGTGCGCAGCCGTGGGTCACGCTCGCGTGCAAGTTCAGCGACGTCGCCGCGCAGCCGCACGATCTCGCCTATTTCGGCACGATGTTGTCGAACCAGCCCGGTCGCCTCGATCATTACTGGCGAGAGGTGTCCTACAACAAGGTGAATGTCGCTGGCAGCACCGCGTATGGCTGGTTCACGTTGCCGCATCCGCGTTCGTACTACGTGCCGGCGAGCGGCTCCGCCAACCTCACGAACCTGTTCAATGACTGCACGGCGGTTGCCGACAGCACGGTCAACTTCGCCGGTTTCGTCGGCGTCAACACGTTCTACAACGACGACCTCGACGGCTTTGCCTGGGGCGGCAGCCGCTATGCGACCCTCGATGGCGTGTCGAAGGTCTGGTACGTGACGTGGGAGCCACCGTGGGGCTATGCGAACGAGGCGCCGCTCGCGCACGAGATGGGACACGGCTTCGGCCTGCCGCATGCGAACAATTCCGACCTCGATTCCGACACCTACGACAATCCGTGGGACGTGATGAGCGACAGCTGGCACAACGCCGGCAGCGATGCGACCTATGGCGCGCAGCCCAAGCACATCGGCATCTGGTCGCGCGACCACCTCGGCTGGATCGATGCGGCGCGCAAGCTGACAGTGTCGACCAATGGCGCGATCAACGGCATCGTGCTCGACCGCGCCAGCCTGATCGGTTCGACCCACGTGCAGATGCTCGTCGTGACCCTGCCTTCACCGGAGCCGGCCACGCATTACTACGTGATCGAGGCACGCAAGCGCGTCGGCAATTACGAGGCGAATCTCGCCGGCGACGCGGTCATCATCCACGAGGTGAAGACCGATCGCGATGCGCCGGCATGGAGCGTCGACGCCAGCGTGCCGCCTGCCAACGTGTCGAACAACGAAGGCTCGATGTTCAAGGTCGGCGAAAGCTGGACTGCGCCCGGCAACGCGTTCACCGTCAGCGTCGCGAGCGCGACCACCGACGGCTTCGTGCTGAACCTGCAGCGCGGCGCATCGAGTGACGTCATCTTCAAGAACGGATTCAACGGGTGAAGCTTGCGCTGTTCGATCTCGATGGAACCCTGATCGATTCCGAAACCGGCATCGTCCAGTCGATCGAATACGCGCTTGGTCGTCTCGGCGCGACCGCTCCGCCGCGCGAAACGCTGCGCGGCTGGATCGGCCCGCCGTTGCGCGCGACGTTCCCGCTCGTGCTCGGCGACGATCCCGCGCGCACCGAGCAGGCGGTCGCGCACTACAGCGAGCGCTTCACGAAGATCGGCTGGACCGAGCACACGCCGTATGCAGGCATCGATGCGGTGATAGACGCGCTCGCCGCGCGCGGCACGCGACTCGCGGTGGTCACCACCAAGGTCGAGCTGCACGCGGGCAGGATCGTGCAGAGCCTGCCGTTCGGCGCGCAATTCGAGCGGGTCTATGCCGCTGCGGCGGGCAGCACGCACAGTGAAAAGGCGACGATGATCGCGCGTGCGCTCAGCGACTTCGGCGTTGCGCCGGAACACGCGGCGATGGTCGGCGACCGCCATTTCGACATCGAGGGCGCACGCGCCAACGGCGTGCGCGCAATCGGCGTCGGCTGGGGCTTCGGCAGCCGCGAGGAACTGCGCGATGCCGGTGCCGACGCGATCGCGACGACGCCGCAAGAACTGCCCGCCCTGCTGTCGTAGGGCGGTACGCGCAGCGCGCGTGCCGCCGTCACGCGCCCCGCTTCACGCGCCGCCGTCCACACCGCGGACAGGTCGCGCGGACGCCAGTGCGGCGTGCAGGGTTGCCGGATCGGCGAGCGAAAGCAGGATGCGCGTGCCATCGTGCGCGCGCAGCAGGCAGACCCGGTTCCATGCGCCGGTAAGGATGCACAGCGCACGCTCGCCACCGCGCAGGCGGAACCAGCCCGAGGCAAGCCCGGGAAGGCCGATGCCCCAGGTGCGCAGGCCGGGTCGATGATCGCGTTCGGCATCGAGGTCGACCACGCGCATGCCATTCGCGGCGAGTTCGGCAAGGGCGTAATCGCGCCGGCTGAAGCCGGTTTCGAGGTGCAGGCGACCATCTTCGATGCGCGCATGGATGCGTGCGAACCTGCGCCGCAACCCGAGGTACATCGCGAGCGTGGTGGCGAACACGGCGGCGGGTGCGACCAGCACCACGGGCGTCGTCCGCGCCAGCGACCACGTCAGCGCGAGCGAGGCGGCGACCAGCGTGAGCGGCAGCAGCAATGCGAGCGCCAGCAGCCAGCGCAGCGGGCGCTGCATCGATGCGGAAAGGGCGAGGTTCGTCACGCCGGCGCTGCTCATCGGCGATGCCTGTCGGTGCGGAGCCTGTGCTAGCTTAACAAGCTTGCCCGGAAAGGAAATCGCGTGATGCTCGAGCAGATCCGTCGCACCAAGATCATCGCCACGCTCGGTCCCGCGACCGACGCGCCGGGAGCGCTGAAGCGACTGATCGCCGAGGGCGTCAACGTCGTGCGGCTGAACCTGTCACATGGCAGTGCCGAGGACCACAAGCTGCGCGCCGCCGCCGTACGCGCCGCGGCGGCCGAGCTCGGCATCGAGGTCGCCGTGCTGGCCGACCTGCAGGGCCCGAAGATCCGCATCGAGCGCTTCGCGAACGGTCCGATCGAGATCGAGCCGGGCCAGCCGTTCACGCTTGACTGCAGTGACGATGCGCCGGCGGGCGACGCTACCCGCGTCGGCGTCAGCTATCACGACCTCTGGCGTGACGTGAAGCCGGCCGACGTGCTCATGCTCGACGACGGCCTCGTTTCGCTCGAGGTCGTCGAGGTGGTTGGTCGCGAAGTGCGTTGCAGCGTGCTGGTCGGCGGGCGCCTGTCCGACCGCAAGGGGATCAATCGCCTGGGCGGCGGCCTCACCGTCGCCGCGTTGTCGGACAAGGACCGCAACGACATCAAGCTGGCGGCCGAGCTCGGCGCGGATTTCCTCGCGGTTTCCTTCGTGAAGACCGCCGACGACATCGAGCAGGCGCGCCGCCTGCTGCGCGAGGCCGGCGGAAATGCCGCCCTGGTCGCGAAGATCGAGCGCGCCGAGGCGATCACGAATCTTTCCGAAATCGTCGACGCGTCGGATGCGGTGATGGTCGCGCGCGGCGATCTCGGCGTGGAGATTGGCGATGCCGAGCTGCCGGGCCTGCAGAAGAAGATCATCCGCGAGGCGCTGGCGCAGAGTCGTGTCGTGATCACCGCGACGCAGATGATGCAGTCGATGGTCGAGTCGCCGATCCCGACGCGCGCGGAAGTGCTCGATGTCGCCAACGCGGTCATCGACGGCACCGATGCGGTCATGCTGTCGCAGGAAACCGCGGCCGGCAAACACCCGGACAAGGCGGTTGCGGCGATGCGCCGCGTCTGCCTCGGCGCCGAGCGCCAGTTCGAGCCGACCGAAGACATGAGTCCTGGCATGCACCGGCTCGATCGCACCGACCAGGCGATCGCGCTCGCCGCGATGTTCCTCGCCGACCAGGTCGGCGTGCGCGCGATCATCGCGCTGACCGAGAGCGGCGCGACCGCGCAGTGGCTGTCGCGTTACCGCTCGACCGTGCCGATCTACGCGCTCTCGCGCAATGCCGCGGCGCGCCGGCGCATGCTGCTGTACCGCGACGTGAATCCGGTCGAGTTCGATGCGCACGGCGCGGGACCGACGCAGGCCTCGCGCGACGCGATCCAGCACCTGTTCCGCCTCGGCCACCTCGCGGTCGGCGATCGCGTGCTGATCACCAATGGCGACCACACCGGGCAGGGCGGCGGCACCAATACGCTCAAGCTGCTGCAGGTCGGCAACGAAGGCGTCGCCGAGGGCCTCGGCGATTTGTAGTCTCGAGGACTGAGGGCCGAGAAGGGTCTTGTGGGAGCGGCGCAAGCCGCGATGCTCTTCGCTCCACCCTGCGAGAAGGCATCGCGGCTTGCGCCGCTCCCACAGAAGCTCCCATTGGTCTGTCAGCGGATTGGAGATTGCGCCATGTTTGACCGGCATGCTCCAACGCATCCGCCATGGCGGCATGCCGCCGCAGGCTGAAGCGCCGGAGAACGCCGGCTCCGATGCTGCTGCGCGCACACGCGCACAGTCGTAAGATGCGGGCAGCGATCAACCGGATCGCAGGAATTCACGGAGGGCTGCCATGTCGCGTCGCATCGTTGCATTGTTGTTGCTGGTCAGCGGCGGCATCGCTTTCGCGCAGTCCGACGCTCCTCCGCGCGTGGTCGTGCCCGACAAGCTCGCGGGTTCGTGGGTGCTGATCAATTCATCGGTCGAGGCCGATGTGCCGAACATCGCCAAGAACATCAGCTCACCCGGCTGTGCCGCGGTCTCGTTCGTGGTCGAAAAGGATGGCAGCACCAGCACGATCAAGGTGCAGCGCGTGGTGCCGGGTGGCGACCTCGCGAAGATCGCCGGGAGCATGGCCAAGAACATCCGCTTCGAGCCGACCGTGTCGAACGCGGGTCGCGACCGCGTGTTCAGCTGGCTGATCTTCCCGTTCAACCTGCCGCAGGATGCCGCGGCGCGCACCGCGGTCATGCAGCAATGCCAGATCGACAAGCTCGCCTGGAAAGATCACTGATGGCGGGATGGAAGCGCGCCTGCGCGGCAGCCATCGTGCTGTGCGGGCTCGCATTGATGCATCAGGCAGCGGCTGCACCGTTCGAGCTGTCGGCGTTGCTGTGGCGGGGCATCGAAGTCGATCTCGTGATTCTCGCCGACGGCAAGACCGTCTGCACGTTGAAGGGCAAGGAGGCCGGCAACGCGGCGGCGGAGCCGGGCTGCCGCTTCGACCTCGCTCCGGCGACGCGTGTACTGCAGGTGCGCGGTCGCTACACGACGAACAACGGCGCCGGCAAGCCGGTGGCGCATGCGGGTACGCAGACCCTGCGCTTGCTCGACATGGCGTCGACGTCCAGACACCTGCTCGATGTGCAGCGACCGTATGGCGAACGCGTCGGCGCCTACATCGATGCGTTGCGATCGCTCGCGCGCGACAACGGCGTAGAGCTGGACATCGAAGCCGGCACGCCGGCCGATGCGGCGGCGATCGCCGCCGCGGAAAAACGCCTCGGATTCGCATTGCCGCCGGAGTTCGTTTCGCTGCAGCGCACGCTGGGCGCGATCCGCATCGGCGACCACGGGATGACCCGGGTGGCGTCGCTGCGCGATGCGTACGGCGCGATCGTCACGGACTGGGGCACGCCGGAATCGGCGATGACCGACGACTATTCGCCGAAGATGCAGGAACTGCTGCGCGCGAGCACGCTGTTGTTCACCGAAGTCGGCGACGGTCTTGGCGGCCTGGTGTACCGGCCGCCGCCGACGAAGGCGTGTGGCGAACGCGGCATCTACTATTGGACCTCGCAGGAGGGCAGCGAACACAACCTGTCCGCCAATGGCGCGTGCCCGGATTTCACCGGCGCGTTCCGCTGGCTCCTCGAAGGCTTTGTCGTTGCCGACTTCGCCGATGATCTCGACGAGGAAAAGGGCATCGTGCTGGTCGACAGCTCGATCGGCGGGCAGACGCTGCGCCTTGAAGTTTCCGACGATCCCGGCTTCGCGGTCGGCATCGCGCAGCGCTGGAACGGGCCATACTGATCAGGATGCCCCGCGGCTCTCGCGACCGCTGAGCCGCGCAAGCTCGGCGCTGCAGGAGCGATTCCTGCCGTTCGGCTCGGCGGCATTGACGCGCACCGGTCCCGCCGACACCATGGCGCGGTCGCCCAGGGGCGGGTCCGGATGGACTTCAGGGTTTGCACCGCGTGCGGTCTTGCGACGGCCGCAGGTATCGATCGCTGTCCGCGTTGCGACGCTGCCACCGTCGCCGCGGACGCGCGCACGTTCGTCGGGCAGATGTTCGGCAAGTACCGCCTTGTCGACCTCATCGGCAGCGGCGGCATGGGCGTGGTGCTGCGCGGCACGCATGCGACGCTCGGGCGGGACGTCGCGGTCAAGCTGCTGCAGCCGGGGCTCGGCGATGCGGCGTTCCGCGAGCGCTTCCTGCGCGAGGCGCGCCTGCTGGCCGGCCTGCACCACCCGAATGTCGTCGAGGTGCACGACTTCGACGTATCGCCCGGCGACGTACCGTACTACGTCATGGAATTGCTCGTCGGCGACAGTCTCGCGCGACGCATCGCAGACGCGCCGCGCGGACTGTCCTGGCCGGACTGCGTGCCGATCCTGCGCGGCATCGTCGCTGCGCTGTCGTACGCGCACGGGCGTGGCATCGTCCATCGCGACCTCAAGCCCGACAATGTCTTCATCGTGCGCGATGCCGGCGGCGAGCGCGTCAAGCTGCTCGACTTCGGCATCGCGCGCCTCGTTGACGAGGGCGCCGATGCGCCGACGCGCCTGACCCAGACGGGACTCGTGATCGGCACGCCGCAGTATTTCGCGCCGGAGCAGTTTTACGGCTATCCGGTCACGCTCGCGACCGATCAGTACGCATTGGCGCTGCTCATCGCCGAAATGCTGCGCGGCCGACCGTTGCGCAGCGGGCGCAGCTTCAGCGAGATCAGCCTCGAAGGCCTCGCGCGGGCGCCGGCGGGCATCACCGCGGAACTGCCGACCGGTACGCCGGCTGCCGTGGTGCAGGCGCTCGCGGTCGCGCTTGCGGTCGATCCGGACGAACGTCACGCCTCGGTCGAGGCGTTCGCGCACGCGCTCGGTCTTGACGAACGCACCGCGCAGGCGCCGGTGGGCGCGCCGACGCGACCGGCGCCGCGCCTCACCGCGCCGGCACCGGGGACGACGCGACTCGTGGTCGCGCGTTCGCCGCGGCGCACGTTCGCCATCGCACTCGCGCTTGCGGCAGCCCTGCTCGTCGCGGCGGCGTTCCGGTACGCACAGCATCGAAATGCTTCGGCGCCGCCTTCCGCGAGCGCCCCTTCGGCGGAAGAAGCCGCGCCCGGCGTGGCGACGATCGAAGCCCAGCCGAAGGGCTGGCTGCGCCGCCGCGCCGAGTTGAGGGTCCCGGTCGACGCGCGCAGCGTGCTCACGCGCACGCTCGATGTCGCCGTGCTCGCCTCGGCCGATGGCTGGTACCTGCGTCCCCTCGACCGCGATGTCGAGGCGAGTCGCGTCACGTTGCCGGCGGGCCAGCGCCTCATCGGTGCGCTCGAAGACGGCAGTCTCGCCGTGCTCGAAGGCGTTGAGCTGCGCGCGGTCGATCCGCTCAAAGGCGCGGCACGGCCGCTGGCGCGCCTGCCGGGCGCGATCGATGCCGCGTCGATGCTGACGCTCGCGCCGGATGGTCGCGCGGCGCTCGTCGTGTCGACGCAAGGTGCGGTGCTGTACCGGCGCGATGGCGATGCGTTCAAGGAGGTGGCGAAGTGGCCTGAAACGACTTCTGCGCAAGCGGTCGCGTTGTCGCGCGAACAGGTCGCGCTGGTCACCGGGGATGCAAAGCGCGTGCGTGTCTGGCGTCGCGACGGTGCGCCCGTACTCGACCAGGCGCTCGACCTTGGTGGCGTGCGCGAGATTGCGCTGCTCGACGCGCCGGCGCGTCTGGCGCTGGCCGCAAGCGGGCCTGAATTGCTGGTACTCGACCTTGCCGGGCATGCCGCGCCGCTGGTGCTTTCGCTGCCACAGGGTGCGCAGGCGCTGGCGTGGATCGCCGATGCGCCGACCCTGCTTGCCGCGGGCGATCGCGGCATCGCGCTCGTGCGCGACGGCGCATTCCTTTCCGAGCGCAGCGAAGACATCGTCAGCGCGAGCGGTGGGCTACACGCCGACGGCAGTGGCGTGCTCGCGCTCGACACGAATACCCACAAGCTCGCATGGCTCGACTACGGTGTATTGCCGCTGGCCGAGCAGCACGCGCTCGGCACGCAGGAAACCTGGGCTCTGCACGCGACCACGCAACCCGCGGCAGTGTTCGTCGGCTCACGCGACGGCACGTTGCACGAGTTCTCGCACGGCGCCATCAAGCACCACGCGCTGCACACCGACGGCGTGACCGCACTGGCGGGCGATGCCGAGCACCTGGCCAGCGCATCGGACGATCGCACGCTCGCGATCTGGAACCTGCCGGCGATGGACGTGCAGTGGCGCACGCGCGGCCACGACTATCTCGTCAACCAGCTCGTGCTCGCCAACGGCTCGTTGTGGTCGAGCTCGTCCGACGGAACGCTCAAGCGCTGGCGCTGGCCGACGCTGGAAGAAGAAGAGACGATCGAGCTGCGCGCGTTGACCGGCGCGCCCGATACGAACCTGCATGCGTTCTGGATCGACGCCAGCGCGACGCACGCGCTCGTCGGTACCTGGAACGACCGCCTGATCGCGCTCGATCGCGTCGACGGGCGCTGGCGTGCGCGCTCGATGCCGATCGACAGCCACGGCGGCTATCGTCTGGTCGAGGTGCCGAACGCGCACATCGTCGTCGTGCTTGGCACGGAGCCGACGCGCGTTCATGTCTGGGATATCGATGAGCGGCATCTGCTGCGCGTGCCGGATCTGGACGATGCGTTGTTCGGTCTCGCCGTTGACCGCGAGGGGAAGGGGGTGTACGCCGCGGGCCGTGGCGTGATCGTGCATTGCGTGTTCGAACGCACGGCCGCAGGCCTGATCGTGCGCATCGCCGCAGCCCGGCGCAGCGAGCTGCGCGAGATCGGCGCGATCGACCTCGATCCCGCCACCGGCCTTCTCTGGATGGGCAACAACGCCGGCGGCCTGTTCGCGGTCGACACCGCCAGGCTGCCACCGCCGCTTCACGAAGGCCTGCTCGTGCCGGAGCCGTCCGGCTGAACGCCCACTGCGGCGGAACTGGCCTATAATCGTCGCCCCTGAAATTTTCCCGCTCCGGCCGGCACTGCGCGGCCGCGGCGTCCTTTCGTTCCACGGAGTCCTTGATGAGCATCGAAGAGCTTGAAAGCGTCGCCCAGGCGATGGTCGCACCGGGCAAGGGCATCATCGCGATCGACGAGTCGACCGCCACGATCAAGAAGCGCTTCGATTCGGTCGGCGTGCCGAACACCGAGGAAAACCGCCGCGCCTACCGCGAGATGCTGCTGACCGCGCCGAAACTCGGCGAGCACATCTCCGGCGCAATTCTTTACGATGAAACGATCCGCCAGGCGACCAAGGCCGGCGTGCCGTTCACCAAGATCATGATGGACGCCGGCATCCTGCCCGGCATCAAGGTCGACCTCGGCGCCAAGCCGCTGGCCGGTTTCCCGGGCGAGCTCGTCACCGAAGGCCTCGACGGCCTGCGCGAGCGCCTCGCCGAATACGCGCGCCTCGGCGCCAAGTTCGCCAAGTGGCGCGCGGTCATCACGATCGGCGAGGACACGCCGAGCGGCACCTGCATCGAGGCGAACTCGCATGCGCTCGCGCGCTACGCCGCGCTGTGCCAGGAAGCGGGCATCGTGCCGATGGTCGAGCCGGAAGTGCTGATGGACGGTGACCACGACCTCGACGTCTGCTACGAAGTCACCGAGGCGACATTGCGATCGCTGTTCGGCGCGCTGTACGAGCAGAACGTGCTGCTCGAAGGCACGATCCTCAAGGCGAGCATGGTCGTGTCCGGCAAGGACTGCCCGGACCAGGCCGACGCCGACGAAGTCGCCGACGCGACCGTGCGCTGCCTCAAGTCCGCAGTGCCGGCGACGCTGCCGGGCATCGTGTTCCTTTCCGGCGGCCAGAGCGACGAGCAGGCGACCGCGCATCTCAACGCGATGAACCAGATGGGCCCGCACCCGTGGCCGCTGTCGTTCTCCTACGGCCGCGCGATGCAGACCGCCGCGCTGCAGCTGTGGGGCAAGGACATGCAGGCGAACTTCAAGGCCGCCCAGGACATGGTCGTGCTGCGCGCGCGCCAGAACGGACTCGCCGCCCTCGGCCAGTGGAAAAAGGTGGCCTGAGCCACGCGATCCCCCGGATCGCATCGAAGCAACGAAACGGGCGCCTCGGCGCCCGTTTTCATTTCCGGGCGCAGGCGCACGTCATGCCATCCGCGCTACGCTGTTGCAGCCGTGGCTCTCGCGGCGACGCGGGGGATTTGCATGCAGATGCCGGCGTTCGGATTCGACACGACCGACTGGGCGCGACTCGAGCCGAGCGAACACGCGGGCGAGCGCGGTGTCGCGTACTGGCGCACGCGCGAATTCGGCCCGTTGCGCGTGCGCATGGTCGATTATTCCGCCGGCTATCGCGCCGATCACTGGTGCCGCAAGGGCCATATCCTCCTGTGTGTCGAAGGGGAGCTGCGCACCGAGCTCGAGGACGGCCGCCACTTCACGCTCACGCCCGGCATGAGTTACCAGGTCGGCGACGGCGCGGAAGCGCATCGGTCGTCGACCGATGCCGGGGCTCGCCTGTTCATCGTCGACTGAGGCGCGGATGAAGACCATTGGCCTGATCGGCGGCATGAGCTGGGAATCGAGCGCCGGCTACTACCGCCTCGTCAACGAGGGCGTGAAAGGTCGCCTGGGCGGCCTGCATTCGGCGCGCCTCGTGCTCTACAGCGTCGACTTCCATGCCATCGAACGCCTGCAGCAGGCGGGCGACTGGGAAGCAGCCGGCGTCGTGCTCGCCGATGCGGCGGGCGCGCTCGAACGCGCCGGTGCCGACCTGCTCGTCCTCTGCACGAACACGATGCACAAGGTCGCCGGTGCCATCGAGGCAGCGGTCGCAGTTCCGCTGCTGCACATCGCCGATCCGACCGGCGCGGCGATCCGGCGTGCAGGCTTCGGGCGCGTCGGGCTGCTCGGCACCCGCTTCACGATGGAACAGGCGTTCTACCGCGAGCGTCTGCGCGACATTCACGGACTCGACGTGCTGGTGCCCGACGATGCCAGCCGCGAAGTGGTGCATCGCGTGATCTACGAAGAGCTCTGTCTCGGCATGATCCGCGACGCGTCGCGCGAAGCCTATCGCGGCATCATGCGCGAGATGGTGGCGCGTGGCGCGCAGGCGATCGTGCTCGGCTGCACAGAGATCTCGCTGCTGGTCGGCCCCGCCGACGCCAGCGTACCGCTGTTCGACACGACTGCGCTGCACGCCGATGCCGCGGTCGAGGCGGCACTGGCGACGACGTAGCGCCGGGGCGGCTGGCGTTCAGCCCAGCGATGCCAGCCACTCGTCGTCGGAACCTTCGTTTACGCCCTCGAACAGGAACGTCGACAGATAGCGTTCGCCGGTATCCGGCAGCATCGCGAGCAGCACCGAATCCTTCGGTGCACCTTCGGCCACCTTCAGCGCCGCGGCGAGCGTGGCGCCGGAGGAGATGCCGACGAAGATGCCTTCTTCGGCGGCGAGACGGCGCGCGGTGTCGCGTGCGACGACGTCGTCGACCGGCTCGATCGCATGCGCGACCTTGCGGTCGAGCACGTCGGGCACGAAGTCCGGCGTCCAGCCCTGGATCTTGTGCGGGTTCCACTCGTTGCCCGACAGCAGCGCGGCGCCGGCGGGTTCGGTCGCGATGATCCGCACTTCCGGCCGCGCGACACGCAGCACCTCGCCGACGCCGGTCAAGGTGCCGCCGGTGCCCCAGCCGCTGACGAAATAGTCGAGGCGCCGGCCGGCGAAGTCGCGCAGGATTTCCGCTGCCGTGGTCTGGCGGTGATACGCCGGATTGGCGGGATTCTGGAACTGGCGCGCGAGGAACCAGCCGTGCTTCTTCGCCAGTTCCTCGGCCTTCTTCACCATGCCGCTGCCGCGTTCGGCGGCTGCGGTAAGGATCACCTTCGCGCCGTAGGCGCGCATGAGCTTGCGCCGCTCGATCGAGAACGTCTCGGTCATGATCGCGACGAACTTGTAGCCGCGTGCGGCAGCAACCATCGCAAGCGCGACGCCGGTATTGCCGGAAGTCGCTTCGACGATCGTGTCGCCGGGCTTGAGCAAGCCTTTCGCTTCGGCGTCGAGCACGATCGCGAGCGCGAGGCGGTCCTTGACCGAACCGCCAGGATTGAATGCCTCCACCTTCACGTACAACTCGACGTGCTTCGGGGCGATTCGGTGCAGCCTGGCTACCGGCGTGCGGCCGATGGTGTCGAGAATGCTGTCGTGGATCATGTCGGTGTCCTCAGGTCGATGCGGTCTGCTGTGCCGGGCAGTCCATGCGGAAAACGTCAAGCGGCGTGCGGGATGGACAGTTCGCGCAGCGCTACGAGCGGCGGCGCGCCGTACCAGTGCAGGGTTTCGGCCAGTGCCGCCACCTCGCCGAGGATCAGCAGCGCCGGCGAGCCTACTTTGTGCGCGTTCGCGGTTTGCGGCAACTGTCCGAGGGTGCCGGTGACGACCCGCTGCGTTGCGCGCGAGCCGTTCTCGACCAGGGCGAACGGCGTCGTCGCGGCGCGGCCGTGCGCGAGCAGGCGCGCGCGCAGCCGTTCGAGCCCGGCCACGCCCATGTAGATCGCGAGCGTCTGCCGCTCCTGCGCGAGGGCGCGCCAGTCGAGCGCATCGAACGAGTCGCGGCAGTGTGCGGTGACGAAGCGCACCGATTGCGCGTGGTCGCGGTGGGTCAGCGGCACGCCCGCGTACGCGGCGCAGGCGAGTGCCGCGGTAATGCCGGGCACGACCTCGTACGGAACGCCGTGCGAGCGCAGGAATTCGAGTTCTTCGCCGCCGCGGCCGAACACGAACGGATCGCCGCCCTTGAGGCGCACGACGCGGCGCCCGGCGCGCGCCTGTTCGAGCATCAGCTGGTGGATCGCGTCCTGGGATGTCGAGTGGCCGCCGCCGCGCTTGCCGACCTCGATGAACTCGGCGTCGCGGCGCGCGAGCGCGAGCACCTCCGCGCTGACCAGCCGATCGTGCAGGATCACGTCGGCCTGGTTCAGCGCACGCAGCGCCTTCAGCGTGAGCAGGCCCGGATCGCCGGGACCGGCGCCGACCAGCGCGACGCGGCCTTCGGCCGGCGCCGTCGGCGCGTGCAGCGACGCTTCGAGCGCGGCTTCGGCGAGCGCCGGCTGGCGCGCGCGCAGGAAGGCCATCAGCGGACTGTCGAACAGCGCGTCGTACCAGTGCCGACGCGCGGCGGGTGCCGGCAGGCGGGTGCGAATACGCGTGCGGAAGCGTTCGAGCAGGGTCGCGAGCGCGCCGAGGTCGGGATCGAGCAGGGTTTCCAGACGTTCGCGCAGGCGTCGCGCAAGCATCGGTGCGCTGCCCCCGGACGAGATCGCGACGATCACCGGCGAGCGGTCGACGATGGCCGGCACATGGAATGTCGACAGCCCGGCGTCGTCCACGACATTCGCGAACAGGCGCCGATGCGCGGCGTCGCTCGCCACCGCCTCGTTGGTCGCGCGGTCGGCGGTGGCGGCAACCACCAGCCAGCTGCCGTCGAGCCAGCGTTCCGCGTAGGGGCCGTCGAGATGGTGAATGCGCCGGTCGGCTGCCAGCCGCGCCAGCTGGGGCGTAAGCGCGGGCGCGCCGACGGTCACATCCGCGCCCGCCGCGAGCAGCGCGGCGACCTTGCGCGCGGCCACCTCGCCGCCACCGACGACGAGCACCGGGCGGCGCGCCAGGTCGACGAACAACGGGAACAAGTTCATGGGATTCAGTCGGATTCGACGCCTGCAGCGCGGTCTTCCATGCTCGGTGCCGGCCCGGCTGCGTGGAAATGACTTGTGGCGACGCGGATATGCCCGCGGGTTATCGCCACGGCGGTCGACCGGCGCGCGCCCAGCGATGGACGTATGGACGTCCAAACATTCATGCGCTAGTCTCGCTTGACCAGGGGCGGCCATCCGGCCGTCCGAACGCAGGGGATTGCCATGAAATACGCATCGGTCAAGCACATGTGCTGTTGTAGCTCCGCCATCCGCCATGCCTCGACGAACCGATTGCGACCACCTGCGGACCCCTCGCCATGACCCTCACCCAGCTTCGTTACCTCATCGCCATCGCCGATTCCGGCCTCAACATCACCCTCGCCGCCGAGCGCGTCCACGCGACCCAGCCCGGGCTAAGCAAGCAGCTCAAGCAGCTCGAGGAAGAACTGGGCTTCACGCTGTTCACCCGTCGCGGCAAGAGCCTCGAAGCGATCACCGCCGCTGGCGCGCAGGTGATCGAACGCGCCCGCATCATCCAGTCCGAAGCCGCGAACATCCGCGCGCTCGCCGCGAACCTGCGCAACGAAGCGCAGGGTGAATTGCGCATCGCCACCACGCATACCCAAGCCCGCTACGCGCTGCCGCCGGCGATCGCCGCCTTGCGCAAGCGCTACCCGGAAGTCGGCGTGCACCTGCAACCGGGCGGTGATGCGGAAATCCTCGAACTCCTCGAACGCGGCCTGACCGATCTTGCGGTGGTGTCGACCGCCGGAACGCCGCCTCCCGCCGGGCTCGCCCTGCCGGTCTACCGTTGGGATCGCGTCGCCCTGGTCCCGCGTGGCCACCCGTTGACGAAGTCCGGGCATGCGCCGACCCTGGCCGAGCTGTCCGCGCATGCGCTGGTCAGCTACGAATCTTCACTGAAACCGGAGTCGTCATTGCGACGCGCGTTCGACGAAGCGGGCTTGCCGCTGCGCCTCGCGTTCACCGCGCGCGATGCCGACCTCATCCGCACCTACGTCGGTGCCGGCCTCGGCGTCGGCGTGCTTGCCGAGATGGCGCTCGACGAATCCGACCGCGAAGTCGTCGGCCTCGACCTTGGCGGCCTGTTGCCCTCGTGCACGACCTGGATCGTGCTGCGCCGCGACCGCGTGCTGCGAGAATACGCACTCGAGTTCATCGCGCGCTTCGCCCCGCACATCGACCGCCGCGACGTGCGCCGCGCATTCGACCATGGCATCGCCGCGGACGAATGGCCGCTGCCGCCACGTTGGCGCGATCTCGATCCGGCGCGCATGGCGGCGTGAATCCCATGCTCGACGCGGATGGGGCCAAACCACCCCGTCCGCGTGGTGCAAGGCCCTGCGCAGAGGGACAGGAATCGCTGCTCGATCCGCGCTGGTCCGCGCCGAGGTTATGTTCACACTTCTACATGCAGGCCGCATTCGCGCTTGAGGCCGAAGAAGCGCGTGTCGTCGGCGGCCATGCCTGCATGCCATGCGCGCGTCGTGTGCACGTCGCCGATCGAGATGTAGCCTTCGTCCCACAGCGGGTGGTACGGCAGCGCGTGTTGCGCGAGATACCGGCCGATGTCGCGGTCGCTCCAGTCGGCGATCGGGTGGGCCTTCCAGCGGCCGTTGCGCAGTTCGACGAAGTCGGTACCGGCGCGGCTTGCCGATTGCGCGCGACGCAGGCCTGCAAACCAGCTGCGCGCTCCGAGTTCGTCGAGCGCGCGCTGCATCGGCTCGACCTTGCGCAGGCGGTTGTAGCGCTCGATGCCGTCGAGCCCCTGTTCCCACAGGCGACCCAGGCGTGCTTCCATCCAGGCGATGCCGATCTGCGGACGGTATACCTTGAGATTGAGTCCGAGTCGCTCGGTCAGCGTGTCGGCGAAGCGATACGTTTCCGCAAACAGGTAGCCGGTATCGACAAGGATCACCGGAATGTCGCGACGCCTGCGCGTGACCACGTGCAGCATCGCGGCAGCCTGCGCGCCGAAACTCGACGACAGCACCTGGTTGCCGGGCAGGGTGTCGAGCATCCATTCGACGCGCGCTTCGGTGGCCTGCTCGCCGAGCCAGCGGTTGAGTTCGGCGAGGGCGCGGGCATCCTCGGCCGCACTGACCAGATCCGGCGGAATCATGGCGCCACCTCGGCCGCGATGCGCGGCGCCGGCGCAACCACGCCGGTACGCAGCAGGAAATCGCCGAAGCCCTCGTTCGCTTCGCGCTCGCCCGCGTACAGCGCCAACAGCAGGTCGAGGGTTTCGAGGATTTCGGCTTCGGCGATGTTTTCCCGATGCAGGCGATTGAGCCGGCGCCCGCCGAAATCGGCGCCGAGGCGCAGGTCGTAGCGACCCGGCCCGCGACCGACCAGCGCGATCTCGCCGAGGTAGGGGCGCGAGCAACCATTCGGGCAGCCGGACACCCGCAACAGGATCGGCGCGTCGGCGAGCCCGTGCGCGACGAGCCGGCGCTCGATCTTTTCGAGCAGGTCGGGCAGGTAGCGTTCCGCTTCGGCCATCGCGAGGCCGCAGGTTGGCAACGCGACACAGGCGATCGCGTGACGGCGGATCGCGCTGCCGCGACGCCAGCCGTCGAGGCCGTGGCGCGCGACGAGCGCGTCGATCGTCGCGCGTTCGGCGGGTTCGACGTTCGCGATGATGAGGTTCTGGTTGCAGGTGAGCCGGAAGTCGCCGCGATGCACGCGCGCTATATCGCGCAGTCCGCCCAACCATGCCTGTCCTGGCCGATCGGCGACGCGGCCGGCTTCGACCTGCAGGGACAGGTGCGCGCGGCCGTCGCTGCCTTGGATCCAGCCGTAGCGGTCGCCGTTGTGGTCGAAACGGAACGCGCGCGCTGGCGCGAGCGCGAAGCCGAGGCGGCGTTCGAGTTCGGCCACGAACGCGTCGAGGCCGTGATGGTCGAGCGTGTACTTGAGACGCGCATGCTTGCGCTCGCTGCGGTTGCCCCAGTCGCGCTGCACGCCGATCACCTGTTCGGCCACCGCGAGCACCTGCTCCGGCGTGACGAAGCCGATTACGTCGGCCAGACGCGGGTAGGTGGTCGGATCGCCATGCGTTGCGCCCATGCCGCCGCCGATCGCGGCGTTGAAGCCGGCGAGTTCACCGTGTTCGAGGATCGCGATGAAGCCGAGGTCCTGCGCGAACACGTCGACATCGTTGGTCGGCGGCACCGCGATGCCGATCTTGAACTTGCGTGGCAGGTAGGTTGCCCCGTACAGCGGCTCGTGTTCGTCGCTGCCGGCGATCCTTTCCTCGTCGAGCCAGATCTCGTGGTACGCGCGCGTCTTCGGCAGCAGGTGCTCGGACAGGCTCTTCGCCCATCCGTACGCCTGCGCGTGCGCGGATGATTCGACCGGATTGGCGGAAGCGACGACGGTGCGGTTGACGTCGCCGCAGGCGGCGATCGTGTCGACCAGCGTTGCATTGATTGCGGCGATCGTCTGCTTCAACTCGCGCTTGATCACACCGTGCCACTGGAACGTCTGGCGCGTGGTGATGCGCAGCGTGCCGTTGGCGTAGTCGCGCGCGATCGCGTCGAATGCGAGCCATTGCGCCGGCGTCACCACGCCGCCGGGCAGGCGCGCGCGGATCATGAACGAATGCGCCGGTTCGAGCTTCTGCAGGCGACGCTCGTCGCGCAGGTCACGATCGTCCTGCTGGTAGCTGCCATGGAACTTCAGCAGCTTGTTGTCGGCATCGCTGATCGCGCCGGTGACTGGATCGGCCAGCGTCGCGAGCAGCGTGCCGCGCAGGTGGCGGCTGTCGGCCTTGATGCGTTCGAGTTCGGAAAGAATGGTGGGCATCTGGGTGATTGAAACTCTGCTTGACGTGTGCGGCCGCTGATCGTGCTGGATATCGATGGATGTGCCGGCGCAACAGCGTGGCAAACCTCCGCTCTCCCTGAGCGCAGCGCCGAAGGCGCGACCCGCGTCAATAGACATCGCGCGCATAGCGACCCTCCACGACGAGTTGCGCCAGGTGTTCCTCGGCGCGCTCGCGGTCGACGCCGCCGTGTTCGACAAGCACGTCGCGCAGTGCGGCGTGCACATCCTTCGCCATGCGCATGGCGTCGCCGCAGACGTAGACGTGGGCGCCGCCTTCGAGGCGGGCGTACAGTTCTCGGCCGTGTTCGCGCACGCGCTGCTGCACGTAGGTTCCGGCGCTGTCGCGCGAGAATGCGAGGTCGAGGCGGTCGAGCGACCCGTCGCGCAGCGCGTCCTGCCATTCGGTCTGGTAGAGGAACTCGCTCGCGAAATGGCGGTTGCCGAACACGAGCCAGTTGCGGCCGGTTGCGCCGGTTTCGCGACGCTCCTGCACGAACCCGCGGAACGGTGCGACGCCGGTGCCGGGACCGATCATGACGAGGTCGCGCGTGCCGTCGCGCGGCAGGCGGAAGCGCTCGTTCGGTTCGATGTAGACCGACACCGGCGCGTCATCGCCCGCATCGGCGAGATGGCGCGAGGCGCTGCCGTGATGGCGCGTCCCGAACGCTTCGTAATCGACCACGCCGACGGTCAGGTGCGCCTCGTCGCCGACCGCCTTGCGGCTCGATGCGATCGAATACAGGCGCGGCGCGAGCGGGTGCAGTGCGGCGACCAGCGACGGCGCATCCCACGCCCGCGGCTGCTCGCGCAGCAAGTCGATCGGCTGGCGCGTGCGCAGGAACGCGGCCAGCTCGGGCGCGCGATCCGGCGCGAGCAGGCGATCGAGGTCGGCGTCGCGGCTGCGTTCGGCGTGCAGCGCGACGAACGGCCGTGCGAGGCGGGTCAGTTCGCGCTCGCGCGCGAGCCACTGGCGCAGCGGCAGGCTGCGGCCGTCGTGCGTGACGAGCGCATCACCGTCGAGCGCGGTGGCGGCGAGCACGGCGTCGACGACGGCGGGCGGGTTCACCGGCCACACGCCGAGTGCATCGCCGGGCTCATAGACGAGGCCGGAGCCTTGCAGCGAAAACTCGACATGGCGCACGTCGCGCGCGGCATCGCGCGCGACGATGCGCTGGTTCGCCAGCACGGGCGCCGCAAACGGATGCTCGCGCGAATGCGCGGCAGCGGCGGTCGGCTGCGGACGCAGTGGCGTGACCGTGGCGAGCGGGGCGCCGCGCAGCAGCTCGCGCGCGCCGGCGAGCGCACGCGCGCGCCACGGGTTCGCGACCGTTTCGAGGTCGACGTCGGCTTCGACGAGATCGAGAGCACGGATGGCGCCGAGCTCCGCGAGTCGCGCATCGAGGTTGCGGCCGATGGCGCAGAACTTCGGATAGCTGGAGTCGCCGAGCGCGAGGACGCCGTAGTGCAACCCCGTCAGCCTCGGCGCACGCTTGCCGGCGAGGAACTCGAGGAAGGCGCGCGCGTCGTCGGGCGGGTCGCCATCGCCCTGGGTGCTGATGACGACCAGCAGCAGGCGTTCCCGTGCTAGTTCGCGCATCGGATACGCGCCCGAGCTGCTCAGTCGCACCGACAGGCCGGCGCCTTCGGCGTCGCGGGCAAGCTGTTCGGCGACGCGGCGAGCGTTGCCGGTCTGGCTGCCATGGAGGATGGTCAGGCGTTCCAGCTCGGGTGCTTCGCGCAGCGGCTCCGCGACCGGGCGCGCAGGCGCGGTGCGCGCGAGTGCGGCAGCGTAGCCGGACAACCACCACAGTGCTCCGGCATCGAGGCCGTCGAACAGGCGCAGGGCCTCGGCGGATTTTTCCTCGGGCAACGGCAGCACCGGCAAGGGCGATACGGCAGGCACGGCATCCATCCATCTGGACGTCCAAACGTCCACGAACCCGGATGCTAGGCGCGCCGGCGCCGCTGCGGAAAGAATGCGTGGTTATGCGCTTATGCGTGCGCCAGTTCGCGCCGGCAGGCAGCCGCGACCGTGCCGCCGAAGCAGCAAAGAACCAGCGAGGTCGGCGTGTCCGCGCCCCCCAGCCATGCGCGCGCTTCGCGCACCGCGATCGCCGCGGCCACCTCGATCGGATATCCGAACACGCCGCAGCTGATCGCCGGGAATGCGATGCTGCGGACGCAGTGCGCGTGCGCGAGTCGCAGGCTGTTGCGGTAGCAGGCGGCGAGCAGGTCGGCTTCGCCGCGGTCGCCGCCGTGCCAGACCGGGCCGACCGTATGGACGACCCAGCGCGCCGGCAGGTCGAAGCCGGGCGTGATGCGTGCCTCGCCGGTCGGGCAACGCACGCCCGGTCGCAGCTCGGGGAGGGCGCGGCAGGCGGCCAGCAGGCCGGGACCGGCGGCGCGGTGGATCGCTCCGTCGACGCCGCCGCCACCGAGCAACGCCTCGTTTGCCGCGTTGACGATCGCATCGACGGCGAGCGTCGTGATGTCGGCTTCGATGACCTGCAGCAGTGGACTCATGGGCGGCAGGTGGTGCCTGGCTGGACTCATGCAATGCATTGTTTTACCAGCATTCGTGCGCAATCTTTGCTGCACTGCAAACAATTTGTACCTGCGGGTATTGAAATTATGTTGCCTAGGACATAATATTCGCGGCATCCATGATCCAGACCACCGACAACACGTTCGCCTACCGCCTGCACGACGTCACCCGGCTCATGCGCAAGCATTTCGACCGCCGCGCGACGCGCCTGCAGCTGACCCGTGCGCAGTGGCGTGCGCTCAAGGTGATACGCCGCCACGAGGGGCTGAGCCAGGCCGAGCTGGCCGATAACCTCGACATGCAGCCGATCCCGGTCGGTCGCGTGATCGACCGCCTCGAGAAGACCGGCTTCGTCGAGCGGCGCGCGGATCCCACCGACCGCCGGCGCTGGCGCCTGCACCTGGCGGCCAAGGCGCACGCGATCGTCGACGAGATGGAAGTGATCGGCGCCGGCCTGCGCGAGGAAGCACTGCGCGGCGTGAAGCCCGCCGATTTCGAAGCCCTGCTGCGCGTGCTTGCGCAGATCAAGGACAACCTGGTCGCGCTCGATGGCGCACCGACCGAAGAACGAGGCAAGTCATGACCGAGCAACAACCGAAGGTCGAACCCGCGATCGCCGCGCCGAAGCCGGCGAAGAACCGCACGCGCATGCTGATGTGGGTGCTGGGGCCCGCGCTGGTGCTCGGCGCCGGTGGCTGGCTCTACCTGACTTCCGGGCGCTACGCCTCGACCGACAATGCCTATGTGCAGGCCGATCGCGTCACGATCGCGCCGCAGATCGGTGGCCGCGTGGTCGAGGTGAACGTGCGCGAGAACCAGGCGGTGAAGCGCGGCGACGTGCTGTTTCGCATCGACGCCGAACCACTCGAGATCGCGGTTGCGCGCATGCAGGCACAGGTCGAGTCGGTGCGCAGCCTGCTCGACGCCGCACGCAGCGGCTACAGCGCGGCGCAGGCCGACGTGCGTTCCGCGGTGGCCGACCTCGACTACAAGAAGCAGCAGTTCCAGCGCCTGGAGGAGCTGCGCGCGCGCGGCCTGGTCGCACAACAGGCGCTCGACGACGCGGCCAACAACCTCGCCGCCGCGCGCGCCAAGCAGGACTCGAACAACGCCGCGCTGAGCAAGGCGCAGAACATGCTGGGTGGCCTGCCGAGCACGCCCGACGAGCAGCTCGCCGGTTACAAGCTCGCGCTGGCTCAGCTCGCGCAGGCGAGGCTCGACCTCGAGCACGCGACCGTGCGCGCGCCGATCGACGGCACCATCGGCAAGACCAGCCTGCAGCCGGGCGATTTCCTCGGCGTCGGCCAGGCAGCGATGCCGCTGGTCGCGAACACGCTGTGGGTCGATGCGAATTTCAAGGAGACGGACCTGACGCACGTGGTTGTCGGCCAGCCGGCTTCGATCGAGGTGGACACGTTCCCGGGTCGCACGTGGCAGGCGCGCGTCGCCTCCATCAGCCCGGCTTCGGGCTCGGAGTTCTCGCTGCTGCCGGCGCAGAACGCGACCGGCAACTGGGTCAAGATCGTGCAGCGCATCCCGGTGCGCCTCGCGCTCGAAACACCGCAGCAGGATGGCCTGATCCTGCGCGCCGGCATGAGTGCGGTCGTCGACATCGACACCGGCCGGCAGAACTCGCCGATCGGGCGTTGGCAGGGCAGCGACACGACGTCGCCGACACGCGTCGCGCAAGCGCCTTGACTGGTTGGCGCCACTCGAGCAACACCATCCCCACCCACCCTCCCCCTTCGACGGCGCCCAGGACCGGCCTTGAAGGGAAGGACTGAACCTGACGGAAACGCACCATGTTTCGCGAACACGCACTTGAACCGCTGATCGACACCTTCGCATGGCAGCAGCACGCGACGCCGGCGCCGGCGGCATCGGCGCTAGACATCGCCTTCGCCTTCACCGACCGCACCGGCGAACTGTCGCCGGTCTACCGCGAGATCGCGCGGCGCATCGCCAGCGCAGCATTCACGCGTCACGCCAGTACGCTCGGCGACGCGCTGCGTTGAAGCGCGCATGAGTACGACGGTCGCCACCCACCGCGAAGTCGCCAATCGCGGCCTGCTGGTCGTGTCGGTGATGCTTGCGACGCTGATGCAGGCGCTCGACACGACGATCGCGAACGTCGCGCTGCCGAACATGCAGGGCACGCTGTCGGCGACCCAGGACCAGGTCTCGTGGGTGCTGACGTCCTACATTGTCGCCGCCGCGATCGCGACCCCCGCAACCGGCTGGCTTGCCTCGGTGATGGGACGCCGACGCCTGCTGCTGATCGCGATCAGCGGCTTCACCGTTGCCTCGGTGTTGTGCGGCATGGCGACCAGCATCGGCGCGATGGTCGCGTTCCGCCTGTTGCAGGGCCTGTTCGGGGCGGCCCTGGTGCCGCTCTCGCAGTCGACCCTGCTCGACGTCTATCCGCGCGAGAAGCACGGCGCCGCGATGGCACTGTGGGGCATGGGCGTGATGATCGGCCCGATCCTCGGGCCGCCGCTCGGTGGCTGGCTGACCGAAGCCTACAGTTGGCATTGGGTGTTCCTGATCAATGTGCCGATTGGCGCGCTCGCGCTGTTTGGCGTCGCCGCCAGCCTGCCGACCGACGACACGCATCAGACGCGTTTCGACTGGCGTGGGTTCGCGTTCCTCGCGATCGGCATTGGCGCGCTGCAGCTGTTCCTCGATCGCGGCGAGCAACAGGACTGGTTCGGTTCGGTCGAGATCCGGATCGAGGCAGCGCTCGCGTTCCTCGGCTTCTATCTGTACGCGGTGCACTGGAAGTTCAGCCCAAGGCCGTTTCTTGATCTTGGCCTGTTCGCCGACCGCAACTTCCTTGCCAGCAACCTCTTCATCTTCGTGCTCGGCGTGGTGCTGTTCGCGACGATGGCGCTGCTGCCGCCGTTCCTGCAGGGCCTGATGAATTATCCGGTCGTCAGCACCGGCCTGCTGCTCGCACCGCGCGGCATCGGTACCCTCATCGCGATGATGATCGTCGGGCGGCTGCTCGCGCGCGGCGCCGACGCGCGCGTGCTCGCCGGCATCGGCATGCTGCTGACCGCGTTTTCGCTGTGGCAGATGATGCACTTCAATCTCGAGGTGCCGCAGCACCTGATCGTCACCAGCGGCATGATCCAGGGCCTCGGCCTCGGCCTCGTGTTCGTGCCGATCTCGACCGTCGCCTATTCGACCCTGCCGATGAGCGCGCGCACCGAAGCGGCCGGAATCTTCAGCCTGATGCGCAACATCGGCTCCAGCGTCGGCATCTCGGTCGTGATGACGCTGTTGTCGCGCAACACCCAGCTCAACCACGCCGAGATCGCGTCGCGGCTGACACCGTTCGGCGACAACGCGGCGCAGATCGCCGCGACGGTCGGCCATTCCGCCGGCGGCCTCGCCGCGTTTAATGGCGAGGTCACGCGCCAGGCGAGCGGCATCGCCTTCCTCAACGACTTCTGGCTGATGATGGTGATGACGCTCGCGGCGATCCCGCTGCTGCTGTTGCTGCGGCCGGTCAGGCATGCGATGGCGCCGGCGGTGGTGGCGGATCATTGATCGCGGGGCAGGCCGAGCGCACCGCGCGAGTCCCGCCGCATGTCGCGATGCCCACGATGGTCGCCGAGCCGGCAGCACCCGCGTTGCGCGTACCGCCCTGCGGAGCTGCCAAAGCGCGCCGGTCATCCGCTCGCGCTAGCATGGTGCGATGGTCACCGATGCCGACTCGCTGCCGCTGCCGCACCTCGATTGCGCTGTCGCGCGCCTGCGCCCTTGGCGGGCGGACGACCTCGACAGCCTGGTCGCGAACGCGAGCCACGCCGATGTCTCGCGCGGCTTGCGCGACCGCTTTCCGTATCCGTATACCGGCGATGACGGTCGCGCCTGGCTCGCGCGTGCGGTCGATGAGTCCGATCGTGCGTGGGCGATCGAGGTCGAAGGCGTTGCGGTCGGTGGCGTGAGCCTGCATCCGGGCGCCGATGTCCATCGCCATTCGGCCGAACTCGGCTATTGGCTCGGCCGCCGCTATTGGGATCGTGGCCTGATGAGTGCGATCATCGGCGCGTTCGCACCGCGCGCGATGAGCGCCTTCCGCCTGCATCGCCTGTACGCGACCGTGTATGCGAACAATCCCGCGTCGATGCGCGTGCTGGAGAAGGCCGGCTTCGAGCGCGAGGGCGTGCAGAAGTCGGCGGTGGTCAAGCGCGGCGAGTTGCTCGACATCATCGTTTACGCGCGGACCCGCGAATGTCTCGATCCCGACGGTTCCGCCGCCACGGTTCTGCAACAATGACGTCGCCGCCGTGGTTGGTGGCGCGACAGCAACCAGCGAGGCGCGGCGACGATGAGCAAGGACAAGGACAAGCCCTCACCCTGGGCGCAGGCACGCCCGCGCTCCGATCGGCGCGACGGCGCGCGCCCCATGCCTGCGCGCGATGATCGTTCCGGTCGCGACGACGAGCGCGCGCGCGCGTACATCGAGGGCCGCGATGCGGCGTCACGTCCGCGACGGGCGCATCCGTCGCCGCGCACGCAGGCCGCCGAACCCGAGGCCGTGGCGGCGACGCCGAAAGTGCCGCGCGAGCAACGCCTGTACGGACTCAACGCCTGCCTCGCCGCGTTCGCGCGACGGCCCGAGGCGTTGCGCAAGGTGTATCTCACCGAGGCGCGCATCCCGGCGCTGAAGGCAGTGCTTGCGTGGTGCGTGAAGCAGCGCATCGGCTATCGCATCGTCGAAGTGGCCGACCTCGACAAGCTGACCGCGTCGCGCCATCACGAGGGCGTCTGCTTCGACCTGTTGCCGCCCACGCCGCTGTCGCTGCACGCGCTGCTCGAGCGGCAACCGCGCGCACCGGCGCCGTCGCTGCTGCTGTGGCTGGATGGCGTCGGCAATCCGCACAATCTCGGCGCGTTGCTGCGCAGCGCCGCGCACTTCGGTGTCGGCGGGGTGATCGTGTCCGCGCAGGCGGGACTCGACGTGTCCGGGGCGGCCGCGCGCGTGGCCGAAGGCGCGGCGGAAGTCGTGCCGCTGGTGCAGGCGGACTCATCGGAGGCGCTCGCCGCCCTGCATGAACACGGCTACACGCTGGCGGCAACCGTGCCGCGCGACGGCACGCCGCTGTACGCGACGACGTTGCCGCCGCGGCTCGTGCTGGTGTTCGGCGCGGAAGGCGAGGGCATGAGCGGCCCGATGATCGACGCGGCCCGGCTGCGCCTGACGATTCCCGGCAGCGGCCTGATCGAAAGCCTCAATGTCGCCGCCAGCGTCGCGGTGCTGCTCGGCGAGTACTGGCGCAGCGTGAAGATGCGCGAATGCCCGGCGTGAACGAATTTCTTCTCCCTCTCCCCGGCGGGGAGAGGGGGCAGGCGCGTGTGGGAGCCGGGATCAATGTTTGCCGTCGTCCTGCGCGAACGCGCCGGGTGCGGAGCCGAAGTCGCCATTCGCCTGTGCCGCGAGCCAGGCGGTCACCGCATAGGCGGCGACGTTCTGTCGCAGCTGCACCGGATCGATCTTGTCGATGGTGTCATTGGCCGTGTGATGCCAGTCGAAATAGCGCGTCGCGTCCTGGTGCAAGGACACCCCGGCCATGCCGACGGCATGTACCGCGGACAGGTCCGAACCGCCATTGCCGGGTTCATCGGCGGCGTATTCGATGTCGAGTGGCTTCAGGACCTCGGCGATCTGCGCAATCGCGCCACGTGCTTCAGGTTTCACGCTTGCGCTGATTTTCCAGATCCGGTCGGCGCCGGCGTCGGATTCGCTGCCGAGCACGGCCTTGGCGATCTGCGCCTTGTGCGCTTGTGCATAGGCCTTGCCGCCGAACAGGCCCGATTCCTCGTTCGCGAACGCGACCACCCGGATGCTGCGCGCGGGCCGGTGCGGCAACGCGGCGATCGCGTGCGCGGCGCCGACCGCTATGCCGATGCCGGCGGCGTCGTCGATCGCACCGGTGCCGGGGTCCCACGAGTCGAGATGGCCGCCCATCACGAAGTATTCGTCCGGTTTCCGCGAGCCACGCAGTTCGGCGATCACGTTCGCGCCGGTGTACTGGCCGTCGACGCCGCAATCGAGCGCGAGCCGGATCGTCAGCGGCTGGCCACTCTTGAGCATGCGTTCGATCTGGTCGGCATCCGGCGCCGACACGGCCGCCGCCGGAATCGGCGTCGCGCCGGTGAAATCGGTGACGCCGGTGTGCGGCAGGCGATTGCTGTCGGTGCCCGCCGAGCGCAGCAGGAACGCCGCTGCCCCCATGTGCGATGCGAGCGCCGGTCCTTTCGTACGCACGGTCGAGCCGATGCCGTAGTCGTGGCCGTCGCGGAACGGATGCATGCGTGCGCCGACGAACACGATCTTGCCGCGCACGCGCTCAGGATCGGCCGCCTTCAGCGCGTCGAACGAGTCGAAGCCGACGACTTCGGCTTCGAATCCGCCGTTCGGCGTTGCCGCCGAGTAGCCGAGTGCGGTCAGCGCAATCGGTTGCGCGAACGGCGCGAGGACTTCGCCATGCTCGCTGCGGCGCACCCATTTCGGATAGGTGACCGGTTCGGTCCAGACCTTGTCGAAGCCGAGCGCCTTGAACTTCGCGATCACCCACTCGCGCGCCTTGAGATCGTTGTCGCCGCCGGCCAGGCGTGCGCCGACTTCGGTGGTCAGGCCTTCTATGAACTGGTACGCGCTTTCATCCTGCAGGGCCGCGTCACGCAACTGGGTCGCGGTCGCGATATCCGCCGCGGCGATCGTGGTCGGTTGGTTCGCGGCAAACGCAGGCGAGGCACAAAGCAGGACAGCGGCGGCGAGCGAATGCAGGCGGGGCATGGGCGATCTCCGGTTTGCGGAAAACGCCGAGTATGCGCCGCGTGCAGCGGGGCGCATCGGGCCAAACGTCACGGAATCGACGGAGCCGCTGCGGGCGTCCGTGTCGCTTCGGGAATGGCGCGGGCCACCGCCTCAATGGCGGCGGCCCGCGCCCGGATTCAGCCCTTCTTGAGCAGGTCGCGGATCTCGGTCAGCAGCACGACTTCCGCCGACGGCGGCGCAGGCGCGGCTTCTTCCTTCTTGATCATGCGGTTCATGAGC